>Ga0209802_1000260_pt1 | contig 40268 bp, 36 predicted proteins | sample GraSoiAngelo_129_FD_185886 | JGI IMG/M metagenome (GOLD analysis project Ga0209802, IMG submission 185886) | Grasslands soil microbial communities from the Angelo Coastal Reserve, California, USA - 14_0927_12_40cm (SPAdes) (version 2) | ecosystem: Environmental > Terrestrial > Soil > Grasslands ...
AAGCAGCTGTGGCGCGTGCCCAACGCCGACTACAAGACCGGCTCGACGATGACGAACGCCCCGATCGTGATCAAGGACATCGTGATCGCGGGGATCTCGGGTGGTGAGTTCGGCGTGCGCGGCCGGGTGACGGCGTACGACGTGAACACCGGCAAGGAGCTGTGGCGCGGCTATTCGACCGGCCCCGACGCCGACGTGAAGATCGTCGGTGATGCCAACCCCAACTACGCCTCGATGCGCGGCAAAGACCTCGGCGTCAGCACCTGGACGGCCGACGAGTGGCAGCACGGCGGCGGGACGACGTGGGGCTGGTACTCCTACGATCCGCAACTGAACCTGTTCTACTACGGCTCGGGCAACCCGGGCACCTGGAATCCCGATCAGCGCCCGGGCGACAACAAGTGGTCGATGTCCATCTGGGCCCGCAATCCGGATAACGGTGAAGTGAAGTGGGTGTACCAGATGACGCCGCACGACGAGTGGGACTACGACGGCGTCAACGAAATGGTGCTCTTCGACGCCACGATCGGCGGCAAGGCGGTGAAGGCGCTGGCGCACTTCGACCGCAACGGCTTCGGCTACACGCTCGATCGGACGAACGGGAAGGTGCTGGTGGCCGAGCCCTACGGACCGGTGAACTGGGCCAAGAGCATCGACCTGACCACGGGCGTCCCGGTACGCAATCCGCAGTACGGGACCACCTCGAAGAAGAACACCGAGGGGATCTGCCCGGCCGCGATCGGCTTCAAGGATCAGCAGCCGTCGTCGTACTCGCCGCAAACCGGCTGGTTCTACGTCCCCGTCAACAACATCTGCATGGACTACGAGGGCGTGGAAGTGAAGTACTCGGCCGGCCAGCCCTACGTCGGCGCGATCGTGCGCATGTTCCCCGGCCCGGGCGGCAACCGTGGCCGGTTCATCGCGTGGGATCCGACGGTCGGCAAGATCAAGTTCGACCTGAAGGAGAACCTCGCGGCGTACGGCGGCGTGCTGTCGACGGCCGGCGGCGTGGTGTTCTACGGCACGATGGAAGGCTGGCTCAAGGCCATTGACGCCAGGACCGGCACCGAGCTGTGGCGGTTCAAGTGCCCGTCGGGCATCATCGGCAACCCGATGACCTATCTCGGCCCGGACGGCAAGCAGTACGTCGCCGTGCTGTCGGGCATCGGCGGCTGGGCGGGCGCCGGCGTGGCGCTCGGCATCGGCCCGGAAGATCCGACCGCCGCACTCGGGGCGATCGGCGCCTTCAGCGACTACACCAACATGAGCAACGCAGGTGGTACGCTGATGGTGTTCTCGCTGTAAATCAGAGCAACATCGTGGGCCACCCGGTGCCGGAGCGAACGCGCTCCGGCACCGGGTGTAGTATCTTCAACGCCTCCATTCATCTTCTGCTGGATCAGCGGGGAGAACCATGCATTTCACTCGGGTAAAGCTCGCCGGGGCGCTGGGCGTCGCCGCCGCGGTCGCCCTCATGGGGAGCGCGCCGCAGCCCGTCGCCGAGCTTCGGGTCTGCGCCGACCCGTACAACATGCCCTTCTCCAACGACCGGGAAGAGGGCTTCGAGAACAAGATCGCCCTGGTCGTCGCGCGCGACCTCAACGCGCGCGTGATCAATTTCTGGTGGCCGAGCCGGCGCGGCTTCATGCGCAACTCGATCCTCGGCGGCTTCTGCGACGTCATGATCGAAGCCCCCGTCGGCCTCGACGCCGTCGCCACGACGAAGCCCTACTACCGCTCCACCTACTACTTCGTGTATCGCGCCGACCGCGGGTTGCAGATCCGCTCGCTCGACGACACGGTCCTGAAGCGCCTCAAGATCGGCGTGAACATCATCGGCTACGACTACACCAACACGCCGCCGGCGCACGCGCTCGCGCAGCGCGGTATCGTCGGGCTCGTCGGGTTCGGCAATTTCTTGAACCCCGACCCCAAGGCGGACCACCCCGAGGACATCGTGGAGGCGGTCGCCCGGGACTCGATCAACCTCGCCATCGTGTGGGGCCCCAAGGCGGGGTACTGGGTCAAGCGCGCGGCGGTGCCGCTCACCATGGTCCCGCTGCCCGATTCCGACGCCGTGTCGGGCATGCCGTTCGCCTTCGACATGGCGATGGGCGTGCGCCATCGTGACAAGGACCTGAAGGCGCAGCTCGACTCGGTCATCGAGCGCCGACGGGGCGACATCGTCGCGATCCTCAACGACTACAGCGTGCCGCTGCTCGCCCCACACCCATAGCCGTTCACCGTTCACCTCCGGGAGAGACGTACGTGATGAACAAGCACTTCGTGCGGGGCGGCTTGGTCGGCGCCGGGGTCCTGGCGGCGGCCGCGATCGCGGGTGCGCCACACGGGAGCCCCCCCGTGCTCGCTGCTGCGGCGGCTGCGCCGGCCCGGGACACCGTGCGCGACAGCCTGCTCGTGTCCGACTCGGTGTACCAGGGCTGGAAGTGGTTCCACGTGTACTGCTTCCGCTGTCACGGTGAGGACGCGATCGGCGGTGTCAACCCGGCGGCGCCCGACCTGCGCTGGGCCCTCAATCCTACGGGAGGCAGCTTCCCGCGCGACAGCTTCGTGAACACCGCCCTCAACGGCCGCCCGGCGAAAGGCATGCCCGCCTGGAAGGTCCTGCTCGACACGTCCGCGATCTACGAGCTGTACCTCTACGTCAAGGCGCGCAGCGATGGCTGGCTCAAGCCCGGGCGACCGCACCGGCTGTCCGACCTGCAGAGCAAGGGGCAGTGATCGCCGGCGCGCGGTGGGCGGGCGTGGTGCTCGCGACCCTGGCCGCCGCCCCCCCCCTCGCCACCGCCCCGGCGCGCGCGCAACAGCGGCTCACGCGCGAGCAGGTGCTCGCCGCGCTCACCGCCGCCACCCCACAGCACCCCGCGGACTTCACGGGTGCGGACCTGTCCGGGCTCGATTTCACGGGGGTGGATTTCAAACGCGCCAACCTCACGCGCTGCCGGCTCGAGCGGGCCAACTTCACCAAGGCGCAGCTGCTCTCGGCCACGCTGACCGACGCCGCCGCGAGCGAAGCGAATTTCACCGGCGCCACGCTCGACGTGGCGGTCGCCTACCGCGTCGACCTGCGCCACGCCATCCTGCGTGACGCCAGCCTCTTCTCCGCCATTCTGAACGGCGCCGACCTGTCCGACGCGGACCTGACCCGCGCCCGGCTCATCGGGCCGATGAGCAATGCCACGGCGACGCGCGCGCGCTTCGTCAGCGCCAACCTCGGCGCCGATCCGGGAAACCAGTCGATGGGCATCATGCGGGTCGACGCCACCGGGGCCGATTTCAGCGGGGCGGATTTCACCGGGGCGAACCTGCGCAAGGTCTTGCTGATCCGTGCCAATTTCACCGGCGCCGACCTGACGGACGCGGATGTCACCGGCGCCGACCTGTATGGTGCCGTGCTGCGCGACATCCGCGGGCGCGACCGCATCCGGGGGCTCGACCGGGCCGTCAACGTCGATCAGGCGGTGTTCCACGATTGACGGGGAGAGCGCGCTGACGCCAGGCTCACGGCGGAGCGCCGTCGCGCTCATGGCGGCGCCGCTCGTCGTCGCTGCGCTCGCGGCGCCCGCGCCCCAGCCGCTGCTGTACGTCAGCAACGAGCTCGCGAACACCATCACCGTGATCTCGCCCTCGAGCGCCGCGGCGATCGCGACCATCGCGGTGGGCCGCCGGCCGCGCGGCATGGCCCTGAGTCCCGACCATCGGACCGTGTACGTCGCGCTGGGGGAGGACGACGCCCTCGGCGTGATCGACGTCGCGACCGGAAAGATGACGGGAACGCTCCCGGCAGGCCGTGACCCCGAGCTGGTGGTGCTCAGTCCCGACGGCGGGACGGCCTACGTGTCGAACGAAGAGATCGCCCACGCCTCGGCGATCGACGTCGGCACCGGGAAGCCACGCTTCTCGACGCCGGTCGGCGTCGAGCCCGAGGGGATCGGGATCACGCGGGACGGCACGAAGCTGTATGTCACGGCGGAGACCAGCAACAACGTCTCCGTGCTCGATGCGCAGACGGGCCGGGTGCTACGGACGATTCACGTCGGCGACAACCCGCGCACCGTGGCCTTCACTCCGGACGGCCGGCGCGCCTGGATCAGCGCCGAGGCGGGGGGGAACGTGACGGAGATCGACGTCGCGAGCGACAGCGTGCTGCGGCAGTTCCCGATCCGCAACGGGAAGACGAAGCCCGTGCGCATCGCGTTCAGCCCGGACGGGCGGCTCGCCTATCTGACCGAAGGCGCCGCCGCGACGGTCAGCGTGCTCGACGTGGCCACGAGCCATGTGATCGACACGATCACGGTGGGGAAACGGCCGTGGGGCATCGCGCTTTCGCCGGACGGGCGTCGGCTCTACACCGCCGACGGGCGTTCCAACACGGTCTCGGTGATCGACACCGGGCTTCGCAAGGTAGTCGCCGCCGCGCCCGTGGGCGAGCGCCCCAACGATCTGCTGTACATTCCCTAACCGAGCGGCGCGCGCGCCAGCCAGGAGCCGGGGCGTCGGGCGCGGGCCCAGCCGTCGAGCCCCCAGGTTCGCCCGGCCCGCGTGGCCAGGATCACGACCAGGGTCGTGAGCAGCAGGTAGTGGAACCCCTGCTGCGCCGAGCCCTGCCATTGGACCGCGAGACCGTAGTTCAGCACCAGCAGGAGCCCGATCCCCGACGCGAGCGCGGTCAGGCACCCGAGTACCAGTCCCACCCCCACCGCGACTTCCCCGAACGCCGTGAGCTGCGCGAACAGCGCGGCATGGGGTATGACGGTGTCCTGGAGGAACGTCTTGAAGAAGGCGACGGGATTCCCTTCGGCGTACTTGCCGACGAGCAGCGGCATCACGTGAAGCCAGCGATCGGACGCGGTGGGCACCGGGAGGAAGCCCAACACCAGCGTGACGCTCAGCTTGGTCACGAGGGCCTTCGCGAACCACAGCCCCACCGCGATCCGCAGCACGGCGAGCCAGCGCTCGGGGTGGCGCATCGCGGGAGCGCCGGTGACGTTCGCGTCCATGAGATTCGTCAAGCCTCCTCGGGAGCCGGGATGTAGCTAACACGGTGGCGGACAAAAGACCAGATCGCGCGCCCTACTTCCCTACGCAGAAGCTGGCGAATACGCGGTCCAGGACATCGTCCGGCGTCACCACCCCGATGAGGTCGTCGAGCGCGCCCACCGCGGCGCGGAGATGGGTCGCCGCCACGGCCGCCTCCACGCCGCTGGCCCGCGCGCGGTGGAACGCCTCGACCTCCGCGAGTGCGCGCTCGAGCGCCATGCGGTGCCGTGCTCGCGTCACGACAGGCTCCACGTCGCCGAGACCGAGGAGGCGCCCGAACGCCTCCTGAGCGAGCCGGCGCTTCACCTCGGCGAGCCCTTCTCCCGTCACGACGGAGACAGCGACGGACGGTCGGTCGGTCGGACGGTCGGACGGTGAGCGCAGGTCGCTCTTGGTGCGTACGACGACCACGGGAGCACCGACCCGCGTCAAGAAGTCTTCACGCGCAGAGTCGTCCTCGGCCTCGTCACAGAACAGCACCAGATCGGCCGCTCCGAGGTATTTCCGAGACACCTCGATCCCCAGGCGCTCGACGCGGTCGCCGCCGTCACGGAGCCCGGCCGTGTCCACGAGTCGAAAGGGGAACCCCTCGATCACGGTGTAGGCCTCGATCGCGTCGCGCGTCGTGCCGGGAATCTCGGTCACGATCGCGCGCTCGCTGCCCAGCAGCGCGTTGAAGAGGGAGGACTTGCCGGCGTTAGGTCGACCGGCGATTACCACCAGCGCGCCCTCGCGCAATCGCTCGCCTTCGGGCGCCGTCGCGAGCAGCTGCGCGATGCGGTCGCGCGCCGCGCGCCAGGCGCGCTCCACTCGCTCCGGCGCCACGGGGCCCTCGTCTTCCTCCGGGAAATCGATCTCGTAGGCGATCAGGGCCTCGAGCTCGAGCAGCTCCGCCCGCAGCAGCTCGAGACGCGCCGACAGACCCCGATCGAGCTGGTGCAGCGCGCGGCGCGCCTGCGCGGGCGAGCCCGCGTCGATCAGGTCCGCCGTCGCCTCCGCCTGGAGCAGGTCGAGCTTGCCGTTGAGCACGGCGCGCCGCGTGAACTCGCCCGGCGCCGCCGGCCGGGCGCCCGCCGCGACGAGCGCGGCCACGGCGGCCGCCGGCACCAGCAGGCCGCCGTGCGTCGTGATCTCGACCAGGTCCTCACCGGTGTACGTGCGCGGAGCGGGGAACGCCGCCGCGAGCGCGTCGTCGACGAGCTCGCCCGTGGCGGGATGGACCAACCGGACGCGCCGTACGGCGCGGGGCGGGTCGGCGTGGAACGGATGGAGCGCCCCCGCCGCCACGTCGAACGCGCCCTGCCCCGAGAGCCGGATCAACGCGAGGGCGGAGCGTCCGGGCGGCGTGGCGAGTGCGACGATCGGGTCCGACAGCACCCTTCCCCCTTCCCTCTTCCCCTCCCGCTAGGTCCGCTTCCCCTGCTCGCGCATGCGGCGCATCGCGATCTGGTACTGCTGCGGCAGGCTCACGAGGTTTTGCACCACATAGTAGAGGTTCAGTCCCGACGCGAACCGCAGGAACAGGAGCGTCATGAACGCGGGCATGAAGTACAGCATCGTCTTGGTCTGCGGGTTGGGGGGCACGCCGATCTGACCGAGCTTCGACACGGCGAACATCGACAGCCCCATCACGAGCGGAATGATGTACAGCGGATCGGGCCGCGAGAGGTCGGGGAGCCAGAGGAACGGCACACCCCGGAACTCGATGGTGTTCGCGAACACGAAGAACAGCGCGAACAACACGGGCAGGGGCAAGAGCATCGGCAGGCAGCCACCGAGCGGGTTGACGTTGTGCTCCTTGTAGATGCGCAGTGTCTCACGTTGCAGCCGCTCCGGCTCGGCCTTGTACCGCTGCTGCACGTCCCGCAGCAGGGGCGCCACCGCCTGCATCCGGATGCTCGACTCCATCGCCTTCTGATTGAGCGGCCACAGGAGCACGCGGATCAGCACACCGAAAATGATGAGCACCCAACCGTACGCCAGGCTCAACCGGTCATGCATCCAGATGAGGATGTTTACGACCAGCACCGACACCGGTTGGATGATGGGCCGGAGGAATCCGCCGTACGGATTGGCGTCGTCCAGGTCGTGCCCGAGGTGCGCGAGCCGGCGGTACTCGAGCGGGCCCGCGTATACCTCGTAGCGGAAGCCGCCGGCCGGAGGAACGGGGAGCGTGAGCGCGAGGGCGGTCCGCGTCGCCACCGCTGACTTGCCGAACAGCGAGGAGGACGTCACGCTGCTCGGTCCGCCCACGGCGATGCCGCCGCCGAACTGCGGTTGGTTCTCCTCGATCGCCAGCGCGGCGACGAAGAAGTACTTGGACTTCACCCCCGCCCACTCGAACGGTCCGTCGAGCACCTTGCGCTCGCCCGGCTTGAGAAACGCGGTGCTCTGCGTCTTCGCCGCCTTGGTCACGACGGCATAGTGCCGGAAGTCGTCGAGCGAATCGGCTTCGACCGAGCGGAGGCCGTCCCCCAGACCGACGAGCAGCGTCGCGCCCCCCCCGCCCGCCGACGGCCCGACCTGGCCGCGCACTTGAAAGCGGTACTCCCCCGGGAAAAAGCGGTACGCGAGGCTCAGGTGCGCTCCGCCGCGCGATCCCGTAAACGTCAGCGTGACGCTGTCTTGGCTCACCCGCAGCGAGGAAGCGCTCGGCGTCAGGGTCCAGTCCGCGAAGGTGGCCGTGTCCCCGCCCGCGGTCAGGGCCGAGGCGAGTAGCGGCATCCCTTGGGGCACGAGCTGCACCGCGCGACCCGAGTCTGCCGGCGCGAACGACCGGTAGCCCGTGAGCTCCGCCCACACCAGCGCCCCGCCCCGGGTGCTGAACCCGAGGCGGTAGAGCGGCGAGGTGACCCACACGGTTTCGGCCGGGACGACAGAAGGACGGAAGGACGGAAGGACGGAAGGTGGCACCGGCGCGGCAGCGGGCGGCGCACCACGGGCGGCGGCCGTGGTGTCACGTTCCGTCCTTCCTACATTCCGTCGTTCCGTCTTCTTCGGCGGAAACAGGATGCTCGGCAGCACCGCCACGATGAGCATCAGCACGATGGCCAGAATGACGCGTCGTTCCACGGGTCGCCTTCAGGGCACGGGATCGTAGCCACCCGGATGCAGCGGGTGGCAGCGCAGGATGCGCTTCGCGCCGAGCCATGACCCGCGCAGCGCGCCGTAGCGCTGCACCGCCTCGTACGCGTAGTGCGAGCACGACGGTGTATAGCGGCACTGCGTGAACACCAGGTGGGACAGTGTCAACTGGTACGCGCGGATCATCGCCAGGACCGCGAGACGCGGCCAGCGACGCACGTTCATGTGAGGCGGGTCACGCCGTCGGACAATTCGGCGCGGAGCGCGGAAAACCCGGCGGAGTAAGCGGAGCGCTTGGCGCGCACGACGAGATCGACGGCGGGCAGCGACGCAAGGGCATCGCGGCGGAGAATCTCGCGCAGGCGGCGGCGCAACCGATTGCGGGCCACCGCGGTGAACTGGAAGCGAGGAACGATGATTCCCATCCGCGGGTGGCCCGCACCATTGGAGCGCCACGCCAGATCGAGATGCCGAGTGCGCACGCGCCGACCTTGATCCCAGCAGGCCGTGAGCTCCGAACCGCGGGCGAGGCGCACGCGGCGCGGAAACCGCTGTGCCGTTACCGGCTCCGGTGTTTGGACGGCAGGCGGACGGTGAGGCGCTTGCGCCCCTTCTTCCGCCGGCGGGACAGAGTGGCGCGGCCCCATACGGTTTTCATCCGCGCCCGAAATCCGTGTTTGTTGATGCGCCGCCGATTGCGCGGGCGATAGGTCGGACCCATGAATTCCTCGCGAGAAACGGGGAAACGTACACCGGGTTCGGCGCAGGGGTCAAGGTTGACTTTTCCACATGTGAGCCGTAGTTTCGGGCCGCCCTTGCTGGACGTCCCACCTCTCGTCATTCGCGGATGGAGCAGTCTACTAAAGAAGCTTGGAAGCGCCTGCTCGACGAGGCGCGGCGCGAACTTCCTGACGCGACGGTCCGCACCTGGCTCGAGCCGGCGGTGCCCATCGCGCTGGACGACGACCGCTTGATCGTCGGCGCCCCGGACCAGTTCGCGGTCGAGTGGAACGAGTCGAAGCACGCCAGTGTCCTGGCGCGCGCGGCCGAGCGGGTGTTCGGCCGCCCCACGGCGGTAGTGTTCCGTGTGCAGGAGGATCGGCAGCAGCGCCCGCAGATGGATTTCTTCGTGGCGGCGCGCGAGCCCGGGGCGGGGGGGGCAGGCGACAAGTCGGCCGTGCCCACCACGCCCCTCAACGAGCGCTACACCTTCCAGACCTTCGTCATCGGCAAGTCGAACGAGCTCGCGGCCGCGGCGGCGCACGCGGTCGCCGAGGCGCCGGGCAAGACGTACAACCCGTTGTTCATCTACGGCGCCACCGGCCTGGGCAAGACACACTTGATGCAGGCGATCGCGCACGCGGTGCTCGAGAAGTACCCCGGGACACGGGTGCACTACTTCGGCGCCGAGCAGTTCATCAACGAAGTGATCGAGTCGATTCACGCGCGCACGATGTCCGAGTTCCGGCGCCGCTACCGGAACGACGTGGACCTGTTCCTCGTCGACGACGTGCATTTCCTCGAAGGCAAGGAAATGACGCAGGAGGAGTTCTTCCACACGTTCAACGCCCTGTTCGAGGGGCACAAGCAGATCGTGCTTACGTCGGACCGCCCCCCCAAGGAGATCCCGGGGCTGGAAGACCGGTTGATCTCGCGGTTCGAGTGGGGCCTCGTGGCCGACATCGGGCATCCGGATCTCGAGCACCGCATCGCGATCCTCCGGAAGAAGGCCGAGCAGGATCACCTCGAGCTCACGATCCCCGACGACGTGCTCCGCTTCATCGCCGAGCACGTGCGGCAGAGCGTGCGGGAGCTGGAGGGGTGCATCATCAAGCTGCTGTTGTTCGCGTCGCTCAAGAACCGCGAGGTGACGATCGAGCTCGCCCGTGAGGCCCTGTCGGACAAGATCCGCCAGGGCGAGGAGGGCGCGAGCTACGCGCAGCCGACCCCCAGCATCGACCGCGTACAGGAGGTGGTCGCGCGCCGCTGGGGCGTCACGCCGGAGGGCCTGCGCTCCAAAGCGCGCACCAAGACGCTCACGATCCCGCGGCAGGTGGCGATGTACCTCGCGCGGGACATGCTGGGGATGCAGTTGGTCGAGATCGGACAGGCGTTCGGGGGCCGGGACCACTCCACCGTGATCCATTCCGTCGACAAGGTGGAGCGGCAGATGATGCGGGATCGGACGTTCAAGGAGCGCGTCGAGATGGCGCGGCAGGAGTTGTCCGCACTCTAGCCAACATGTGGGAAGGAGCGGTGTTGGCGGGTGTGGGAACGGGCAGGGAACGTGGGGAAGCGGCCGGATACCAACAGTCCCAACATCTCGGTCAGTTGCTCACGCGGGCGCGATCCGCGCTGCGCCGATGGCGTAAGCCGATTCACGAACATTTCCCCGCGCCCTACTACTACTACTAGTATTTGTATGTTGGTATAGCAGTAGATTCTTTACCCACACGGCGGGCGAGGCAAGAGCGGCGGATGAAGTTCACGATCACTCGAGAGCAGCTCCAGGAAGGCTTGGGCGCGGTCGCCGCGGCGATCCCCACCAAGACGACACTGCCGGTGCTGGCCAACGTCCTGGTCGAGGCCACGAAGCAAGGGGGCGGCCTGCGCCTCTCGGGGACCGACCTCGACATCGCCGTCAGCACGACCGTCGCGGCCGACGTGGACATGGACGGCGCAGTCACGCTACCCGCGAAGAAGCTCGTCGACATCGCGCGTGAGCTGCCATCGGGGCCGGTGCGCATCACCGCCGCCGGTGAGTCGCGGGTGGGCATCGAGTGCGGCCGCTCCAAGTTCAAGCTGCTGGGGCTACCACGCGAGGAGTTTCCTTCGTTTCCGGCCGTCAAGTTCGACGGCGCCTGGAAGGCCGCGGCCGGCGTGGTGCACAAGCTCGTGGGTCACGTGGCGTTCGCGGCGTCCACCGAGGAAAGCCGACCCATCCTCAACGGCGTGCTGTGGGAGCTGCGCCCCGACCGCATGCGCATGGTGGCGACCAACGGGCATCGGCTCGCGAAGATGGACGTCCCGGCACAGGGGGGCTCCACGGCCGACCTGATCGTGCCCCCGAAGGCACTCGAGCAGATCCGCCGGCTGTTCGCCGCGGACGCCGACATCGAGATCGCGAAGAGCGACAACCACATCGGGTTCCGGGCCGGCAGCACGCTCGTGTTCTCACGCCTGATCGAGGGGCCCTATCCCAACTACGAGCAGGTGATCCCGCGGGAGAACGACAAGGCCGCCACCGTGGACAAGGCAGCGATGGCGGCGGCGCTGCGGCGAATGAGCGTGGTCGCGAGCGATCAGACGCATCGCATTCGCCTCGCCTTCTCGGGCGGCGCAGCGAAGTTCTCGGTCCAGACGCCGGACCTGGGTGAGGCCCAGGACGAGCTCGCGGTGACTTACGAGGGCGAGCCGCTGGAAATCGGGTTCAACGCCCAGTACTTGCTCGAGATCCTCAAGTTCATGCCGACCGATGAGGTGCGTTTCACCTTCAAAGCCCCGGAGCGCGCGGCCACCGTCGAGCCCGTCGGCTGGGACGATCCGGCGAACTACATGGCGCTGGTGATGCCGTTGCGGTTGGTAGACTGAACGGCGCGGACCTGCAACGACTAGACGCACAGACGCACAGCGGTGAACAGATGACGGTTGTCAGGGGAGGCTGTCCCGACTGCTGTCCGCAGTTCTCCCCTGTGCGTCTGTGCGTCTAGCTTGGAGACTATCCTGCCCGCTGTCCACTCGCACGGGCACCTGGACTGTGAGCGACTCCAATACTGGCGGGATCACCGGTGGCACGACCGGCACCGCCAGCGTGTCCGTTTCCTCCTCAGGCGCGATGTACACGTTCCCGCCGTGATAGCGGGCGAGGATGAGGTCGCGCCGCGCCAGGGTGCGGTCGGCCCGGAAGATCGGGTTGGAGCTGAGCGGATGGGGCAGGGTCGCGGCGAGGGCCGCGGCCTGCGTCTCGTCGAGGCGTGACGGCGGCACGCCGAAGTACGCGCGGCTCGCCGCGTCCGCGCCCCAGAGCCCGGGCCCCCACTGCGCCGCACCGAGATACAGCTCCAGGATGCGGTCCTTCGAGAGCGCGAGCTCGAGCCGTACCGCCGTCACCGCCTCCTTCACCTTGCGGAGCGGGTTGCGCGAGGAAGAGAGGTAAAGGTTCTTAGCGAGCTGTTGCGTGATCGTGCTCGCGCCGCGCAGCGCGTCGCGCTGGCGCCACACCGCCACGAGCGTGCCCCAGACGCCCTTCCCCCGATCGAGGCCGAGCGCGTCTCCGATCTCCGCCGGGTCGACCCCGTGGTGCGTGCGAAAGCGCGAGTCCTCCCCGATGATGACCATGCGCTGGAGGACGGGGGAGATGTCCTTCAAGGCGGTAGGGTGGAAGGTTGGAGGGTTGGCTTCGGGCCGCCGCTCTCGCATCATCGCCGTCTCGCGCGGCCAGTGATCCCGCCACCACACGGGCGGCGGCCACACGCCGAACAGCCACACGAGCGCCGCGCCGGCAATCCCTAGCGCCAGCCGTCGCGCGTTCCTAGGTTTCGCGTCCGTCATGTCGCTCGATACCGTCACGCTGCGTCGCCGCCTGCAGCAGGCCTTGGGAAAAGAATTTAGCGTGGGGGATCTGCTCGGCGAAGGCGGATTCGCCGCGGTGTTCCGCGTTCACGAGAAGCCGCTGAACCGCGACGTGGCAGTCAAAGTGCTCGACCTGGGTCTCACTCCCTCGCCCGGGCTCGCCGTGCGATTCGTGCGCGAGGCGCGCACGGTGGCGCAGCTCGAGCACCCGCACATCGTGCCGATCTACAAGGTCGGCGGCCACAAGAACGAAGTGCTCTACATCGTGATGCGGTGCCTCGACGGCCCGTCGCTGCGGCAGCTGCTCGAGACGTACAGGCGCCTCTCGGTCGGCGATGCGGGGCGCATCGGACGGCAGGTGGCCGACGCGCTCGGCTACGCGCACGGGTTCGGCGTAGTGCACCGCGACATCAAACCGGACAACATCCTGCTCGACACGTCGGGTCACGTGCTCGTGACCGACTTCGGGATCGCCAAGGCTGCCCAGGAAGCGTCCGGCACGAGCCAGCTCACCACGGAAGGCATGGTCGTCGGAACGCCGCAGTATATGAGCCCCGAGCAGGCCACCGGCGACGCGGTGGACGCGCGGTCGGACATCTACGCGCTGGGCGTCGTGTTGTATCAGATGCTCGCCGGCTCCCCGCCGTTCGACGGCGAGTCGGCTCAGTCCATTCTGATGAAGCAGGCCACCGCGACCCCGGTGCCGATCCGGCGGCTGCGGAGCGACGTGCCCCCGGCGCTCGCGGCCGTCATCGAGCGGTTGCTCGCGAAGGACCCCGCGGAGCGCTTCCAAACCGCGGATGAGGTCAGCCGGGCGCTCGTCGCGGCGCTCCCCGACGCGGCGCGGGACCGCGTACGGTTCCGGGGCAGCGCGATCGCGATCCGCTCGCTCGTGGGCGTCGGCGTCGCCGGCTGCCTCGCGGTCGCGGGCTTCGTCGTAGGCGCCGTCGTCGTGAGCTGGACGATGTTCAGCGGGCCCCCGCGGCTCGACGCCGTCGCGCCGCTTCCGGACAGCGTGGCCGCTGCGCTGCGGCGCCGGGCCGCGCACCCGTCGTCCGACACGACGCAGCTCGCGTTCATTCCCGACGGCCCCCAGGACTCGATCCTGCTCGTGGTGGGGAAGCGGCGCGTCGTGGTCTCAGGACCGCACCACGCCCGCTCCTACCGGCGCGACAGCGTGGCCTACACGTTCTTCGCGACGTGGCGGGGCGGCCCGCACTTCCTCTTCGCGCTCCTCCCGACCGCGGCGGGCGGCCGGCGCGATACCGTGTTCACGCACCTGTCGCTGCGGGGCTTCTGGGCGTTGGCGCGCCGCGTGAACCGGCTCCTGCCGGCCGACGGGCGCGTCGGGTTCCACGTCGAGACCGAGATCCGGCTGCCGGGTTACCGCGTTAACCGCCGGGTGGAGAGCCCGTAGAGGCTGAGCGCGTCGAGGCGCGTCGCATCGCCCGGCGCGGTGGCCACGATCCCAATCGCGTCCTGCCCACCGAGCGACAGGCCGAAGGCGAGGCCGGTGCGGCGCAGCGAGCGGTCGGTGTCGATGCGGGCGAGCAGCCGCAGGGGCAGCGCAGTGCCCTCCCGCAGCCCCGCGCGCACGCCCAGCGCGTAGCCCGCCACGCCGTCCGAGGTGAACCGTCCGTGCACCGACAGCGCGGCACGGGCGGCGAAGAGCCGCAGGGTCGCACCGGGCACATAGGCGGCCTGGAGGGTCGAGTCACGCACCGTCGGTTGACCCACGTTCTCGATCACCCCTCCGATGGTGAGCTGCGGCGCCACCTCGTATTGGATGCCCGCGTCCCACCCCGTGCCCGACGTGCCGCCGCGGTACAACGCCGCCGCGACGCCCGCCGCCAGGCCGGCGCGGCCGCCGGCGAAGCCGAGGCGGTAGGTGTGGCCCCGGAGGCCGTCGGCGAACACGTCGCGCTGGTAGCCGAAGGAGAAGCCGCGCGAATTGAACCCCAGCGTGAGCTGGCGCAGCCGGCCGGCCGCGCCGGGGTTGCCCACGGTCAGATCGAGGTGCAGCGAAGCTTCCTGGAAGCGGCCGAGGCCGGCGGGATTCACCCACAGCGCGCGCGCGTCGGTGACGTCGGTGGGATGGAGGTAGAGCGTGGTCCGGTTCGGCGCAACCTGAGCGGGCGCCACGACGGCCACGAGCAACAGCGAACACGACAGTCCGGCCGCCTGGGCGTCCGACCGTCCGCCGCTCACTACGGCAACACCGTGACGGTCGTCCGGGTTACCTGAATCACGGGGATGGCGATTCCCTGCACCGGCAAGCGGATCGTGAGGCTGGCCGAGTCGCGCGATTCTCCCCCCACGTAGCGGCCGTCGTCAGCGATGAAAGACGTGACCGTGCCGTCGCCCGCGCCGGCGAGCTCGAACGGCTGTCCGGCGTTGTGCCCCGCTCCCGCGAGCCGGTAGGTAAACGTGCCCTCGACGCGCAGACTCCGCGTGCCGGCATGCTCCGCCCACGATGCCGCGGTCGCGTGGCTAATGGATCGCCGGGAGACTTCGGCGCCGCCGGCCCGCTGCGTGGCCTCGACGGTGTCGGTCCACGCGGCCCCCAGCGTCAGCCCTGCGGCCGGCAAGCGCGGGAGAAAGTCCCGGAAGTTGCCGAGCACCTGGATGAGGGACTGGGCGACCGTCGTGTCCGACGCGACCGCGCTCACGACGTTGCCACGCGCGGTGAGCCGGCCGCTGAAGACCAGCCGTCGCCCCCGCGCCATGCTGGCTGCCACTGGCGCCGCCGTGCCCGAGTCGGGGACGATCGAGTCCACCGTAAAGATCACCGGGTAGCCGAGGCTGTCGGCCGGCCCGCTGATGCTCATCGCCGCGTAGACGCGGGCGCCGAGGTCTTGGTTTTGCGGGGGCGCCTCCGCCATGCGCTGTTCCACGTGCGATCGACGATACACGAGATACCGCACGGCGCCGGGGCCGTACCGCACAGCCTCCGGACCGCGCGGGCCCACTGTCGGCGGGGCTCCCCCCTGGGCCGAGGTGGGTGTGTACGGAGTGGGGGTCGGCGGGGCCGGCGTCGTGCCGCCGCTCCTTCCCCCCGACGCGCAGGCGGCCGCGACCGCCACAACGAGCGGCAGACCAAGCAGCATCAGCGTGGATCCTAGGCCGTTCCCGACGCGGCGGCGCGCTCGCTCTTGGTGCGGCCGAAGATGGCCACCATCTCGCTTCCTTCACTCGCGACGCGCAGCAGCTTCCAGCCGCGCTTCCGCATGTCGGCGCGCCAGCCGATCAGCTTCTCCCACTCGTGGGCCGTGGTTCGAAACACCCGCAGATCCGCTACCTCCTCCCATTGGGCGGGGTAGGGCTTGGACGGCAATGAAGAGGCGGGCGGTAGGGCCATAAGCCGAGTTCTGTTCGTCCGCAGCTGGCGGACAGATGGTCATCTCTCTGGGATGGCTGTCGCCAGCCACCTCGTGCGGCCTACCCGCAGCTCAAGCGACCCGGGCCGGGTCTCGCTGCTTACTTGGCCTTGCTCCGACTGGGGGTTGCCGTGCCGCGTCCGTTGCCGGCCGCGCGGTGGGCTCTTACCCCACCGTTTCACCCTTACCCTTGGATAAAGGGCGGTCTGTTCTCTGTGGCCCTGTCCGTCGCCTTGCGGCGCCCAGGTGTTACCTGGCAGTCTGCCCTACGGAGCTCGGACTTTCCTCGATGCGCCACTCGAGCCGGCGCACCGCGACCATCACACCCTACCGCCACCCGGTACCAAAGCTATCGGCACCCGAAGGGTGGGGGCAAGCCTCACCGCACGAGCCGACGGAGCAGGCGGCCCACGGAGTCACCCGGCAGCCGCACGCCTGGACCCTCTTCCGGCGCGAGCCAGAAGCCGTCGCTCTCGTCGAAGAGGAGGCGCCGCAGCGCGGGCAGATCACGCCCGCGCAGCGACGCCGGCGGGAGCGCCACCGCGTGCACCAGGTTCAGGTCACGACCCCGGTACGCGGCCAGTGCTTGGCGGGTCTTCATCTCCGGCGAGAATATAAGGATGGGTCGGTCGGGCAGCGCGAACCCGCGGAGCAGTCCCAGCGTGAACCAGTCGGAGGGGAGCTGCGGCAGCCGGAACGCGAAGTAAAGATCGCGGCGCTGCTTCAGCACGCGATCGCGCACCGCGGCGACCCGTTCGGCGAGCTCGTCCGTGAGAGCACGATAGTACAGGGGGAGCAGGCCCGCATCCCGCAGCGCCGGGTAGCGCGCGGCCGGGGGCAGGGCGTCCAGCGGGCCGCTGCGCGCCAGGCGCGCCAGGCCGCGCCGCCAGGCTACGTCGCAGAACTCCAACCCCTCTCCCGCCCGGACACCGGTCAGGTCGAGCCCGAGCGCGATCACCAGCGTCCGCTGCTCGGCGGCGAGCCGGCCGAGTGCGGTGTAGGCGGGGGCGAAGGCGGCCGCCCACAACGTGGAATCGAAGGCGCACGGCGCGGGCACGGGCTCGCCACGCGGGCCGCGTGACGAGTCTCCGGGGGTCCAGCGCGCGCGGGATGCGTCGAACACCGGAATCCACGCGACGCTGGTGGGCTGGAGCCGGTTCACGGCGTCGGTCCAAGCGCGACGCACGGCGTCTCGCTCCTCCCACCGCGCGTGGACCGAGTCCGTGCCCTCGGGATCAGCGTCGCCCGCTACGAGGTTGAACGCGCCGACGTCGAGCAGCGCGACCATCGAGTCGAGCGCGGCCGACGAGCGGGGAAAGCGTCCGCCTCCCCCCCGGGTGACGAGCAGGGGTGCCCACAGTGCCCGGATGCCCTGCTGCCGCAACCAGTCGGGAAGGCTCGTCGCGCGCGCGAGCTTCGCCTCGTTGGGCAGGGGCAGCCCGATCGTCGCGGTGCCCCGGGGCGGCGCGAGCGGTGGAGCCGCGGGTTCTACCGGGGTGGGCGTGGGCGCCGGCGCGAGCGTGAGCGGCACGCGGTGCGCCGCCGGCGGCACGTGCGCCCACTCCGCCGGGCGGCGCGTCCAGCGGGCGAGGGCCGTGAGGAAATCGTGGGTCCGTGACAGGGCGTCGGGCTGCAGGATGGGGGTGGTGGTGGGGCGAAACTGCGGGCCGAGCGCCCCGAGGGCATGCCGGCTGATCACGACGACGAGCCCGTCTCCGATGCGCGTCGCCGCCGCCACGCCCGCGCCCGGCCGCGCCGCGAGGCCGCGCGGTGTGCGCTCGAACGTGTGCTGGCCGGTCACGGCGAGAAGCTGTGAGCCGTCCCGCACGGTCAGCACGTGGTTCCGGTCCAGCGGAAACGGGTCGTACACCGAGCCGAGCGGCTCGTCGCCCACGGCGCGCGCCGCGGCCCAGGGCTGGGGGCGACCCGTCGTGGTGGGCGGAGGGGGCCGCACGGTGGTATCCTCGAGCACCCGGTCTCCGATCGCGATCCCGGCGCCTTCGAACTCGAGCCACCGGTTCGCCGTCCAGCGATCGAGATATCCCTCTCCATCGGCGTCGTAGCCCAGTACCACGATCCCCCCTGCCCGAACCCACTCGTTGAGGAGCGCTACGTCTCCCGCCGTCAGGGCGTCGGAGGGCGCCTCCGGCTCGCGTCCCAGCAGGAAGATGAGGACCCGGTACCGGGCGGCATCGGTGCGCGTGAGGTGGGGATAGAACTGTCGGTACTCGACCGTGTAGCCGGCGTCGCGCCAGGGCTCCGCGGTGCCACTCACGACGACGGGATCCGACAACGTGAGGTCCAGTAGGAGCAGCCGGCGCGCCTGGGGCTGGCAGGCGGCCGGACCGAGGGACAGGAACGTGAGCAGAGCCAGCGTCCGCGGCAGCGTGCGCGAGCTGATCGTAAGCAGAGCACCGTCAGCGATACTTCCGACCATCATTTCGCCCACACGCACCGGAACCCCGTCTTCCACAGCGTCGCCCGGTCGTCGGGCACCCAGCCGTGATAAGCGGCCGCCGCGTTCTTGGGCGGGGTGTCGAACGCGCCTCCCTTGATCGCGTGCAATGTCTCCCCGCTCCGGCTCACGCTGTCCCGCGCGACCCATTCCCACGCATTGCCGATCATGTCGACCGCTCCGGCCGGCGATCGCCCGAGTGGAAACGACCCGACGGGCACGAGCGTGTCCGTCGCTGCGGCAGCATTGGCTCGGCCGGCCTCCCAGGTGTCCCCCCAGGGGTAGGCACGGCCGTCTGGCCCACGGGCCGCCGCCTCCCACTCCGCCTCACTCGGCAGGCGGCCCGCCGGGTGGCGCCAGCGGCAGTACGCCTGCGCCTCGGTCCAGAGCACGGCCGTCACGGGCCAGTTCACCGGGGGCTGCCGCTTCCAGGGCGGCGGGAGCCGCGCGGCTTCGAGGAACGACTGGTACGCTCCGATGGTGACCTCCGTGGAGTCGATCAAGAACGTATCGAGGGTGACGACGCTCAGCGGCCTCGAGCCGCCGCCCACCTTGTAAGCGCCCCCGGGCACGAGGGCGCCCCCGCCCGAACTACTCGCGCTGGCGGGCGGTTGGTGGCCGATCACGCGCATCACGATCCCGACGCCGGCGAGCGCCAGCGCGCCCACAGTGGCCCCGAACCAGCGCGAACGCGTCCCCCACCGCCGCCCGGCTGCGGTGCGCGTCAGCATATCCACGAAGGCGCGCGCCGACGGCGGACGATCGGCCGGCACCTTGGCAAGGCCGCTCGCCACGGCGTGCTCCACGTGCGGCGGCACCTGCGGGCGCACCGTGCGGGTGGGGCGTGGCGGCTCCGTCAACACGCGCGCCACGATCGCCTGGACACTGGGGCCCGTGAACGGCGGCTCGCCCACCAGCATCTCGTACAGCACCGCGGCCAGCGCGTACACGTCGCTCCGCGCGTCGAGGCGCTCCGCCCCGCCCGCCTGCTCCGGGCTCATGTACTCGGCCGTCCCCGGGGTAAGCCCGGCGCCGGTGAGCGACGACTGGCCGCCCGTAACCTGCTCCATCACCTTCGCGATCCCGAAATCGGTCACCATCGCATGGGCGCGGGAGAGCAGGATGTTGGCCGGCTTCACGTCCCGGTGCAGCACCCCGACGTCGTGGGCGTACTGCAGCGCGTCGCCCACTTCCGCCGCGATCCGCAGCGCGTCGTCCAGCGGCAGCGGCCCCTCGCGGGCGAGACGATCCTTCAGCGACTCGCCCTCCACGTACTCCATCACGTAAAAAAGGATGTCGTCCGCCTCGTCGGCCTCGAACAGCGGCACGATGTGTGGATGTGAGAGCTGGGCGGCGAGCAGGACTTCGCGCTGAAAGCGTCCGCTGCCCAGGTAGGCGCGGGTCGTGGGCGGGAGCACCTTGATGGCGACCGTCCGGTTGAGCTTCAGGTCGGTGCCGAGGTAGACCGTCCCCATGCCACCTTGGCCCAGCTCGCGGACCAGGTGGTAGCGGCCCGCGAGCGCGCGGGCCAGGCGGTCGAAGAGCGGATCCGGAGCCATGGCCGGGTGGCGGCATCACTATGCCACGGGCGGCACCCGGCGGCAAGGCAAGTCGCTACTGTGACGTCGCCAGGGCGGGTTTCGTCGCGCACCACCTGCCGCCACAGTTGTAGCAGATGATGGCGCTCGAACCGTTGTGGATGGCTGCGCACGTCCTGTCAGCGGGGCACTGCCGGGCAGGTGGATACCCGCCATACACCATCGAGTCCGCGATGGCGAGGGCCGGCGAGACGAACACTGAGCGCCACGCCCCGCCCCGACCACTCTGATCGATCCACCAGTAGGTCCACCATGGACCGAACCCCGCGTGGCCGTACTGCTGCTTGCTCCAGATTCTGGCCACGATGCGTCCCTGGGCGAGCTCCGTGGAATCGAAGAGATAGGCCCCGGATACGGGCTCGATCCGGACGGTGTCACCTCTGCCGACGGTGTCGACCACGAAGTCTGCCAACTGCGCATCTGCGAAAGGTGGCGCGGTGTTGAACTCCAGGCTCTCGGCGTAGGCCCGAATCGTCCGCAGGGCCGCCTCCCCGGTGGGCAGCGTTCGCCACTGGGCGCCGATGAGAGGCGGGTTATGGGCGGGCTTTACCTCCAGGACGCGAGGGCAAGACGCACCTGAAAGGAACGCGGCCAGAAAGATGGCGGCCCGCGTCCACCACTGCTGGCTCTTCGCCATACGGCCTCCTTGTAAGAGACCTCACCTCGCTGCTTGCACGATGCCCCGCATACGCTCGACGGTCGGCTGAAGCACCGGCTCGGCACCCGACCAGAGGGCCACGACCGCACTGGCCCACCGCGACGCGATGCTGGTCTCGCCCCGCGCGGCGGCGAGCTCGGCCCGCAGCGCCATCATCCGCACCAGCGTGCCCGCCATGGGCAGGTAGGCGAGCAGCGCCGAGTACGCACGGGAGAGGGTTTCGAGCGAGCCGTCCATATACCGTGCCGCGCCCGCCGTGTCGCCGAGGGCCAGGAGCAGCCGTGCCGTGAGGTACACTCCCTCGATGGATTGCGCGTCCGCGGGCGGCTCAGCTCCGCGCTCGCGCAGCAGCGTGGCGACGTCCGCGCGCACGACGGCGCTATCGCCGTGGGCCAGTGCCCATTGCATTGCCATGAACCAGCGGGGTCCCGGAGGCGTAGTGCGGTGCGCTGCACGCAGCCCCATGGTCTCGAACACCAGCTCGGCCGGCACGTCCAGCAGCGCGCTGCGCACCGCCGTCTGGCCCGGCCCCGGCGATTTGGCGACGAGCCGCTCGACCGCTCGCTCGTAGGCGGCGATACTGTCACGCGGCGCCGCGACCGTTGCGTACGTGAGCAGCATGAGACCGGTCCGCGCCGCCTGGAGCGGTATCGTCAGGGGCTCGTTGTCCGCGCTGCCCGACAGGTAGAAGGTGTCTTCGACGGCCAGGAGGCGGGTGGCGAGAGCGGGTCGGCCGAGCAGGATCGCGACGCCCGCTACGCCGGCGGCCGGCCGCGGCGTGACGCGCAACAGCGAGTCACCCGCGCGGCGCGCGGCGTCGAACTCGCCTGCCTTCACATGCAGCCGCACCAGGTCGACGGCGTCGCGCCGGCGCTCCTCGGCAAGCCGCTCGACTCGCTGCGCGCTCGCCAGCTCGGTGAGCGCCGACCGCGCCTCGCCCATGGTGGGCGCGATCTTCCCGCTGACCTCGAACGCATACGCGAGCGCGCGATGTGCCCGCGGCTCCTGCGGGAAGGCGTCCGCCCAGGCGGTCGCGACCTCTACCAGAATACGGCGGTTCCGTTCGAGGGCGGCGGCGTGCGTCGCCGGCTGCACGTGCGCGCGGGCGGCGACTGCGCCCGGGACGGGATGGAATGCGAGGGTGTCCGCCTCCAGTTCCGGGAACGCGAAGTACGGGGCGCCGTCGACGTCTCCGGGCCGCCACCAGAATCGCTCGGCGAAAAGCAGGCGGGTCAACCGTTCCGTGGCCCGGCTGCCAAAGGTGAAGTTGAACGAGGGCGCGAGCAGCAACGCCCGGCGGTATGCTTCGACGGCCGTGTGCCAACTCCCCCGAAATACATAGCGCGCACTGTCCCGCGGATCCCGGATCACCACCGGGTCCCCCGCGTTGCACTCGGCGAGTCCGTACCACGCCGTGAAGTTGGTGGAATCGGCGGCCAGGATCTCGCGGTACCGGGCGCAGGCATCCGGCCAGCTCTGCTGGAACATCGCCTGCTGCGCGACGAGCAGCAGCCGGTCCGTGGAGCCGAGCCGCGGCAGGAGGTGTCCCGTGCGACGGGCGATGGCAGCGCGGTCCCGGGCGGCCTGCGGGCTCGAGTCGGCCGCCCAGAGCAGCGTCTGCCCCAGCCAGAGGTACGCGTGCGCAAACTCCGAGTCGGCCCCGATCGCGGAGCGAAAGCGTCCCGCCGCCTCGGTCAGCTTCCAGGACCTGACGGCACGCGCGCCCGCGTTGCTGGCCGCGAGTGCCTGGAGCGAGTGCGTTTGCTCGGCGCCGGGGCCACCCGTAGCGCCCGGCTCCACACCGAGTAACGAATCGGCGAGCGCGTTGAACGCCGCGCCCACGTGCCCCGTGTGGGAGGGCACGCGTGCCTTGGCCTCGCGCAACGGCGGACCGCCGCGCGCCGCGTCATAGAGGCTCGCCGTGAGCCGCAGCGTATCCCCGAAGTTCCAGAGTTGCCCCATGACGAGTTTTCCGGCGCCGAGCTGGCGCGCGATCTCGAGGCCGGTGTCGAATGGAATTCGGAACGGGGCGCCGCTGCGGCGGCGCTGCAGCGCGTCGTACACTCGCGTCTTGTCGGCGAGCCGCACGTCCGACCAGCGCTCGAACGCCTCGGTGAGCAGCTCGGCGCAGTCCGCTCCGTCGAGGAGGGAGGGTTGCGTGCCTTCGCGGTGGGTGAAGGGCAAGATGACATAGCGGGTGGTGTCGAGCGGCGCTCGCACGCCGGCGCAGGGCGGTGGAGAGCCGTCGGGGCACTGGGCGGAGAGCGACGCGGCCGGACCGGCCGACAACAGGGCCGCCACGATCAGTGCGTGATGGCCGCCGCTCATGACCCCGCCGCGGTGAACGGCAGCAGCGCCTCCCGCATCTCCGCCGCGGTCTGCCACCGCTCCTCGCGCGCCTTGGTGAGTGCGCGGGCGATGGCGGCGGCGAGCGGCTTTGGCACGTCCCCCCGCAGCCGACGCAGGTCGGGGGCCGGGTGGTGCTGCTGCATGTCGAGCACGGCGGCCGCGCTCGCCGAGGAGAACGGCGGCCGCCCCGCGAGCGACTCGAACAGCACCACGCCGAGCGAATAGAGGTCGGTCCGGCCGTCCACGTCGGGCGCACCCGCGGCCTGCTCCGGGCTCATGTACTCCTCGGTGCCGACCACGAACCCGCTGCGCGTGACGCGGTCGTCTCCCGAGGTCGCGATGGCGCGCGCGATCCCCAGGTCCACCAGCACGGCGCCCTGCGGCGAGAGCACGATGTTGTCCGGCTTGATGTCGCGGTGGGCGATGCCATGCGCGTGCGCGTGGCCCAGCGCGTCGAGCACTTCGCACGCGGTGCGCGTGGCTGCCGGAATGGCGAGCCGGCGCTCGCGTCGCAGCGCCTGCCGCAGGCTGTCGCCGGGGAGGTAGGGCATCACGAACCAGAGCAAGTACTCCGTTTCGCCGCTGTCGAGCAGCGGCGCGATGTGCGGATGATGCAGCTGGGAGGCGTAGCGGATCTCGCGCAGGAAGCGATCGGCCGCGACGGAGACGGCGAGCTCCGGGTGGAGCACCTTGATCGCGACCTGTACGCCCGTGCGGTCGGTCGCGATGAAGATGGACGCGTTGCCACCCCGGCCCACCGCCGTCACAACGGTGTAGCGCTCCCCGAGGGCCTTGCGGACCCGATCGATCAAGTCGCGTCCGGGCATCGTGCTCGTGTCCCGGCTGTACCAGCGGGGTCGCTGGTGGAGCGCGACCGGAGTGGGCGGCCACCGCACGCGGCGCCCGTTGGCTCGTGTTGTAACAATAGGGGCGGTGACCCAGTCGGGCCAGACGCGCGAAAGCCCAGCCCCGGCGGGTGTTTCAGAGCCTGGTAGCTTTACGCGGGATGACAGCCGTCAGGATCGAGGCGGTCCAGGGAGACATCACGCGGCAGGCCGTCGACGCCATCGTCAACGCCGCCAACACGACCCTACTGGGTGGCGGCGGCGTGGACGGCGCGATTCACCGCGTGGCGGGACCGGAGCTGCTCGAGGAGTGCCGCCGCATCGGCGGGTGCCCCACCGGCGAGGCCCGGATCACCGGTGGCCACGGGCTCCCCGCCAAGCACGTGATCCACACCGTGGGCCCGGTGTGGAGGGGGGGGCAGCGGGGAGAGCCGGGGTTACTGCGCCGCTGCTACGTCAACTCGCTCCGGCTCGCGGCGGAGCACGGGGTGCGCTCGATCGCCTTTCCGTCGATCAGCACGGGCGCCTATCGCTTCCCGATCGAGCAGGCCGCGGAAATCGCCGTGGCCGCCGCTCGCGAAGAAGTGCACCAGCCGACCTCGCTCGAGCTGGTGCGGTTCGTGTGCTTCAGCGCGGCGGACCTGGCAGTGTATCGGCGACTCCTAGCCGGCTAAGCGCCGCCCGGGCCGCGCCGACGTACCACGCGACCTCGCCGCGGCGTCCCCGGTCTGCTCCCGAGCCCTCACCGACCGCAATCACGAAGCGGTACACGGAGATCGCCGTCGCGCGGTCGCCCGCGCGCTCGGCATCATGTGCCCGCTGGAGCAGCTTCTCGAGTGTCCCCGGCTCCCGGTAGACGAGCCCCGGGTCGCGCCCGACCTGCCGGGCGAAGCGCGTGACCCAGAAGGCGCCCGCCGCGCCGAGCCCGAGCGCCGCGGCGGCGAGCACCAGCACCGCGCGGCGGCTTCTCGGCTCAGACACCGGCCAGCCTCGCGACGGCGGCCGCCGTCGCCTCCGTCACCTGGGCCATGAAGTCGAAGTCGAGGGTCGCGCTCGTGTCGCTCGTCTCGTGGTAGTGCGGATTCCGCAGGAAGGCGGTGTCGGTGAGCATGAGCGCCGGATAGCGCGCGTCCCAGAACGACGCGTTGTCGGAGAGCCGCGTGAGCGGCAGCAGCCAGCCGCGCAGCCGGGTCCGGTAGGCGATGATCGGAAGCTCCGGCACCGCCGCGCGCGCGGCGGCGACAAAGCCGTCGAGCAGCGCGCGGGAGCGGGAGTCGCCCACCGCCGCGAGAAAGTCCCCCGTGCGCGGCACATCGATGCCCAGGAATGGCGGCACGACCTGCGCGCCGGGCGTCGCGTCGCGATAGCCCACCATCTCGAGGATCAGCGCCCCGGTGAGCGCCTCGCCGTCGGCGCGGCACCGTCGCGCCAGCCTGCGGCTGCCTACGCGATAGGTCGTCGTCTGCTGCTCTTCCAGATCGAATCCGACGAACTCGAGTCCCCCTGCCAGCGGGCGCGTGGCGACGTGCCGCGCACACTCGATCATCGCCGCCACGCCGCTGGCGTTGTCGTCGGCCCCCGGCGTGTGCGCCGTGGAGTCGTAGTGCGCGCCCACGAGCAGGCGGGGGCGGCGGGCGTCGCGCCCGGCGCGGGTCGCCACGACGTTGTGGTGGGTGCGGCCGCGGAACGTGAAGGGGGCGAGCGCGACGGCGAGGCCCAGCGCGGCGAGCTCGGCGGCGACGTAGTCGCGGGCGGCGCGGTGGCGCGCGGGCGCGGCGCGCGGATGGCGCACGCCCTCGAGCGCCGCGACGTGGCGGCGGAGTCGGCCCGCGAGCGCCGCGCGTTGACCCGAGGTTGAGTCGCCGCGGGGCGTGGCCCCCACGTCCGGACCCGCGGGTGGCTCGGCTTGACCTGAGGTTGACACGCTCATGTTAGCGTCTCTCCCGCATGGTGACCGTGTGCACGGTGCTGCCGCCGCCGGAGCGGCCGCGGCTCGACGCGGTGGGTGACGGCTGCTTCACCGCGCTCCACGCCAACTCGCTGCGGGACGCCCTACGCGCTGCGCGCCGCAAGCGCGTGGACGCGCTGGTCCTCTCAGTGCACAGCTGCCGCGGCGACGAGCTGCCCGCCGTGGCGCGGTTCGTCCACGAGTTCCCGGCCATCCCGGCCGTCGCGCTCGTCTCGCGGCACGACCGCGATGTCACGGAGACGCTGCTGCGATTGGGCGCGACGGGCGTGCGCACCGCGGTGGACTGCACCGAGCCCGCGGGGTGGCGCCGGCTGCGGGGCCTGCTGGGACATCCGGCGTCGTCCGTCGCGGCTCGCATCCTGGCGCGCGTCGTGCCGGCGCTCGGGGACGCCGGTGGCGACGTGCGTCTGTTCTTCGAGGCGCTGGCTCGGCTTGCCCCGGTGCTCTCCACGGTGCGCCGTCTCGCGCGCCACCTGCGCATTGCGCCGAGCACGCTGATGTCCCGGTTCTACCGGGCCGGCCTGCCCTCGCCCAAGAGCTATCTCGCCGGGATGCGCCTGTTGCACGCGGCCTATCTCTTTCTCAATCCGGGGCTCTCGGTCGCCGACGTGGCGTACCGGCTCGATTACTCGTCGCCGCAGAGCTTCGGTCGGCATCTCAAGGCGATGCTGGGCGTCACCGCCGGCGAGTTCCGCCACCGTTTTCCCTTCGACGTCTCGCTCACGCGCTACGTCGATCTGTTGATCACCCCGTACCGGGAAACCCTGCGCGCGTTCACCCCATTGAACGCGGGGTTGTGGGACCAAGGCAGGAACGCGGCTCGCGTTTTCCGGGCGGGGTGATCAGTCCGCCGCGGCGCGGGTCGCAGGGCGTTCGCGTGTGTCCTGCTCACGCCGCAGCACGGAAAAGCGGGCGATGCTGGCGCGCAAGCGCTCGGCGAGCTGGGCCAGCTGCTGCGACGTGGCCGTGAGGTCGCCCATGGAGGTGATCTGCGCCTGCGTGGCGGCGGCGACACCGTCGGCGCTTTGCGACGATGCGCTCGAGATCGCGGCCACCTGCTCGAGCGACTGCGCCAGCTCGGCCAAGCGCTGCGCCTGACTGCGCGACACTTCGGCCGTGGCGTTCACGAGGTCGCCCACCAGCTCGACTCCTTGATGGAGCTCCTGTAGCGCGCCGTCCGCCTCGGCCGCCACTGCGCCGATGTCCCGGACTTTCGCCTCACCCGACTGCATGGCCCGAGCCGCCGCGTCGATTCCCGCGTGTAGCTCGGAGACGAGCTCCGCCACCTCCCGCGCCGACCGGCCGGCCTCGCCGGCGAGCGTCCGCACCTCGTCGGCCACGACCGCGAACCCCTCGCCGTGCTGTTCGGCGCGCGCCGCCTCGATCGCCGCGTTCAGCGCCAGCAGGTGCGTCTGGCGCGCAATCCGCGCGATCGTCTGGGCGAACGCCCCGATGCGCTCCGACATCCCCGACAGACCCGCTACCGTCGCCGCGGTGGCGCGCACCTCCTCGCCCATCGTGCGGAGCGTCTGGCTGGCGCGCGCCACGCGCTCGCGGCCCCGCTCTGCCGCCGCCAGGAGGCGCGCGGCGTCCACCTGCATCAGCTCGGCCCGCACGCGCAGCGACTCCGCCTGATCCGCCGCTTTGGCGCTCTCGCCGCGCGCCCCCTCCGCCATCTCGCGCTGCTTGCCCAGGTCCGCCGCGAGCTGCTGCGCCGTGTGCGTCACGGTCTCCGATGTGGCGTGCAGCTCTTCGGCGGAGGCGGCGAGCTGCTCGGCAAACGCCGCCCCCTCGTCCGCCTCGCGCTGCACGGTGGAGATCGTCGTCGCGATTTCCTCGAGCATCCGGTTGAAGCTCTTCTCCAGAAACCCCAACTCGTCCGACTCCCCCGCTGGCGCACGCACGGCGAGATAGCCTCGCTCGGCCTCCCCCATGACGCTGCGGGCGTGCCGAATCCGCGCGATCAGCGTCGCGGGAATGCGCTTCAGCGCCATCGCCACGAGGATGAATACGACCGTCTCGAGCCCGGCGCCGCTCAGGCTCGTTCCGCCGGGCTCGTACAGCAGGTTGTGGCCGTAGCTCGCGGCGAGATACGCGAGCGCCGCGGTGAGGACGAGAAAGTCGCCCACCGCGCGGCCCTGGTCGAACGCGTACGGCAGCACCGCGAGGAAGAACGCGGCCACGAATCCGCCGTGCCCGAACCACACTACGAGCACGGCCACGAGCAGCACGTCCAGCAGCGACAGCGCGTACACGAACCACCACCGGTACCACGCGCGCTCGTTGATGAGACCGAGCAGTTCGTTCACGAACGCCGCGCCGCCCGCGATCAGCACCATGGTGGGCGGTCGGGTCTTCACGTATCCGAACCCCCAGCCCACGAGCCCGATGGCGAGGCCGGCCGCCGCCATCACGCGCCGCAAGCGGTGGCTGCGCGCGATGGTGTCCAGGTCCTTGAGGCGTTGCTCGAGGCCTGTGGCGTCGTCTTTCCACCCGCGCACGCGCGACGCGAGCGAGGCCGGGGTGTGGGACGGCCGGAACGGGGTCACCGGAGGGAGATCATACACCTGGGGTGACGCGAGCGGCAATCACGCGAGCCCCAGCTCCGTCGCCGTGACCAGGGCCGTCACCGCGTGCCCGGCCCGCTCGAGCGCCTCGCGGCCCCCCTCCTCGCGGTCCACCACGGCGAGCACGCCGAGCACGCGGCCACCGGCGGCTTCCAGCGCCGCGATGGCCTCGCCGGCGGAGTGCCCGGTGGTGATCACGTCTTCGACCACCACGACGGCGGCCCCGGGGGTGAAGCATCCTTCGATCCGTTGGGCGGTGCCGTGCGTCTTGGCCTGCTGGCGCACCGTGAAGGCGTCGAGCGGGCGTCCTTGGGCGCGCGCCGCGGCGACGAGGGCGTACGCCACGGGGTCGGCGCCGAGCGTGAGCCCCCCCACGGCTTGCGGCGTCCAGCCCTGCGCCGCGAGCCGCTCGAGCCCCAGCGCGCCGATCAGGGCGGAGCCCTCGCCGGACATGGTGGTGCGGCGCGCATCGATGTAGAAGCTCGACCGCCGCCCTGAGGCGAGTGTGAAGTCGCCCCGGGTGACGGAGCGCTCGAGCAGCAGCTCGCGCAGCCGTTGCCGGAGAGGATAGGGTGCGCTCATGACCAGATAGTAGTAGCTCTTACTACTACGATGAGCTCACTCGCGACGGCGGACGGCACGCTTGAGGACCTCGAACAGCCCCCCGCCGGACGGGGCGGGCGGCGTCGCGGTCCCCGCCGCCACGGCGTCCGCGAACTGGGTCACCGTCGGCTGGCGCCGTGCGGGGTCGCGCTCCAGCCCCTGCATGACCGCCGCCTCGAGGCGCGCGGGAAACCTGCGGCCGGGGACCGCCGCGTTGAGGGGGGTGGGTGGCTGCGTGAGGAGCTGCTGGAACAGCTCCCGCGGGCTCTTGCCGGAGTACGGGTGGCGGCCCGTGAGCAGCCAATAGGTGATCGTGGCCAGACTGTAGATGTCGGCCCGGCCGTCCACCAGCTCCCCCGACAACGCCTCGGGCGCGACGTACTTGAGGGTGCCGACGAAGAAGCCCGTCCGCGTGAGGCGCTCCGCGGCCGGCAAGTCGGCGTCGCGCGCGATCCCGAAGTCGAGCAGCTTCACGCGCTGCGCGGCGGCATCGTAGACGATGTTCTCGGGCTTCAGGTCGCGATGGATGATCCCCGCCTGGTGCGCCGCCGCGAGCGCCCCCGCCAGTTGTCCCACGAGGTCGGCCACGAGCGCCGGAGCGAGGGGGCCGGAGCGGTGTACGTACTCGGCGAGCGATTTCCCCTCGGCCCACTCGAGCGCGAGATAGTGGAGGCCCTCGGCCTCGCCATAGTCGTAGGTACGCACGACGCCGGGATGCTGCACCCGCGCGCCGTATCCCGCTTCCCGCAAGAAGCGCTTGACCGCCGTGGGGTCGCTCCGCAGGCCCTGGCGCAATACCTTGAACGCACACGCCCCGCGCTCGGGGTGTTGCGCCCGATACACCTCGGCCGTGCCTCCTTCGCCGACGCGCTCGAGGAGGCGGTAGCCGGCGATCGTCCGACCGGCCAGGTTGTCGCTGGGCATGGGAACGCGCGAAACTAACGCCCCGATTTGAGGTTGAGCAAGTGAGAGCATTCGCGGGACTAGCGCTCGCCGCGGCCGGCGTGGCCGGCTGCAGCTCCTGGCAGCGGGTCGGGACCAGCCCCCGCCCCGAGCCGGCCGCCGCCGTGTCGACCCTGTTCGATGCCAGCACGGTGTATCGGGCGATGGGCTTCCTCGTCGCGGGCCCGCCGCTGCCGTTCGTCGCCACGGTCCACTACCTGGCCGACGCCACCCCCGACAGCACGCTCGCGCTGTTCGGGCTCTCGTTCGCGAACCACGCCCTCAGCTTTCAGCGCGACGGCAACGAATTCGTGGCGCAGTACCACGTCGAGGTGGCCTTCCGGACTGACACCGCCGTGGCGCGCCAGTTCGCGACCGACGAGACCGTGCGGGTCCGCACCTTTCAGGAGACGCTGCGTGCCGACGAGAGCGTCATTTACCAGCAACTCCTCGGGGTGCGGCCCGGCGTGTATCGCGTCACCGTCACGGTGCGCGACCGGAACAGTCCGGCCGTGGCTCACCAGGAGCGCACGGACACGATCCCCCGCTTCGCGGGCCAGGACGTGAGCGCCCCAATCGCCGTGTACCAGGCCACGGCTCGTGCCCGGCCTGCCGACGTGCCCAAGCTGCTCGTGAACCCGCGCGCCACGCTGCCCTACGGCGGCGACTCGCTGCGCTTCTATATCGAGGCGTACGGCCTGCCGCGCGGGACGAGGCTCGCGGCCCGGGCGCTCGATCAGGACGGCCGTGAGCCTTGGCACGACACGGTCGCCGTCGCCGGCGCATTCGCCGGCCTGCTCCTCGTGATCGGGCCGGGCGAGCTGTCGGTGGGCGCCGGGCGCTTCGAGGTCGTCCCCGTCGGCGCGGCACCGGCGGCGGCCCGCGGGGCGCCCTTCCTGGTGAGCTTTTCCGATCAGTGGGCCATCACGAACTACGATCAGATGATCAGCCTGCTGCGCTACTTCGATCGTCCGGAGTGGGTGGACAGCCTCCGCAAGGCGTCCCCCGAGGAGCGGCCCGCGGTGTGGCGGCGCTTCTACAAGAGCACCGACCCCGTCTCGCTGACGCCGGAGAACGAGGCGCTGGACCGCTATTTCCGGCGCATTCAGGTGGCGAACCAGCGCTACCAGGAGGCGGGGGATCCGGGCTGGCTCACGGACCGCGGCGAAGTGTTCGTCACCCTGGGCGACCCCGACGACGTCTTCGACTTCAGCGCCGACGTGACGCGCACCGGCGTGCGCGGCGTGCGCTGGACGTATAACACCCTGCGCCTGACCCTATTCTTCCAGGACCAAACCGGTTTTGGCCGCTTCCGTCTGACGCCGTTGTCGCGCGCCGAGTACCAGCGGGTGCTCGCCCGGGTGCGTCGCGGGCAGTGACGCGGGCGGCCGTCCTCCTGCTGTGCCTCGCTGCCGCGCCGCGCGCCGTGGCGGCGCAGGGGCTGCCGCCCGACCCCGCGGCCGAGCGCGCCGAGGCGCTGCGGCTGGCCGGCCGGCCGTGGCACGCCGCGGAGACCCTGCTGGCGGCGGCGGCCCGCGAGGCGCACCCCAACGCCGCGTTCATCGTCGAAGGGGCGGAAGCGGAGTTGCACGCGCGTCGTTACGACCGCGCCCGCAGCCTGCTCATCGGGCAGCCCTGGCTCGAGGATTACGGTCAAGGGGAAGCGCTGGCAGTGCTCGCGGAGGCCGAAGCCCGATTGGGCCAGGCGGCGTCCGCCGCAGCGCATTACGCCGCCGCCCGCGCGCGCGCGGGGGGAGGGCCGCGCGGCGCCTTGCTCGCCGTGCACGAAGCGCTCGCCTGGGAAGCGTGGGGCGCCACGGACAGCGCGGCGGCGGCCTACGCCGCGGCCCGCAAGGCGGGCCTGCCGGCGATCGACGGGTGGCTGCGGCTGCGGCAGGCGCGCGTCACGCGCGACACTGCTCAGGCCTTTCGCCTGCTCGCGGACTTGCCGTCCCCCGCGGCGCGGGACGCGGCGGCGGCTCGGGCGCAGGCGCTCCTCGCCGCGGGGGACTCCGCGGCGGCGCTCGAGGCGTTCGCGCAGGCGGGCCGCAGCCTCGATCTCGCGCGGCTCGCACTCGCCCGCGGCGACTCGGTCCGCGCCCGCGACGCCCTGTACGGGCTTATGGCCCGGGCCCCCGAGTCCGACGACGCCGCGGCGGCGGTGGGCGTGACGCTGGCCGCGCTGCCGGCGCGCACCGCGCCGGAGCGCGTGGCGCTCGCCCGCGCCCTCAAGTTCCACGGTGCCGCGGGCGACGCGCGGCTGCAGGTCGGGCGCGCGCTCCGCCAGGGGGATTCGAGCGCCGCCACGCTGCTGCTCGCGGGCGAGCTCGATGCCGCCGCCGGGCGGCTCCGCGACGCCGAGCGCGACTATCTCGCGGCGACGAAGGACTCGGCGCTCGGCCCGCTCGCCATCTATCGCCGCGCGCGCGTGCTCGTGCGGCTGGGCGACCCGGGAGCGCCGCAGGCGCTCTCGGGGTTCGCGCAGACCTACCCGGCCGACACCGCCGCGCCCACCGCGCTCTACGTGCTGGGCGATTGGCTCGCCGAGCGCGGTGAGCGGGCCGGCGCCGCGCGCTGGTTCGCCGAGCTGATCCAGCGGTATCCGGCCGATCTCCGGTCCTCGATCGCGCGCTTCCGGCTCGCGACCGAGGCGCTGCGCGACAGTCTCCGCGACAGTGCGGTGGCGTTGTTCCGCTCCGAGGTCGCGGCGAACGCGCCGCAGCGCATGGGGGCCCGCTTCTGGCTCGGCAAACTCGCGCTGCTCGGCGGTGACACCGCGGCGGCCCGGGGCACGTGGGTCGCGCTCGCGCGCGAAGACTCGATCGGCTATTACGGGTTCCGGGCGCGGCGCGAAGTGGATCTGCCGCCGCTTCACATCGCCGCCGCGGCGCTGCCGGCGCCTTCGGCCGCGGTCGCGGCGTCGCTGGGTCGGCTCGACACGCTGCTCCTCGCCGGCCTCGACAGCGCCGCCCAGGCCGAGGTGCGCGCGATCCTGGGGCGCGCTCCGCAACAGGAGCTGGACGCGCTGCTCGCGTGGAGCGCCGGGCTCGCGCTCCGCGGCTTCGGGCCCGCCGCCGTGCGGCTCGGCTGGCAGGCGGCGCTCAAGTCGCCGAACGACCCACGCGTGCTGCGGGCCATTTTCCCGTGGCCGAACCGGCCCACCGTCGAGGCGGAGGCGGCCGAGTTCGGGGTGGACCCGCTGCTACTCGCGGCCATCGTGCGCCAGGAAAGCGTGTTCGACGCCGCGGCACTCTCCCCGGCGGGGGCGCGCGGCTTGGCGCAACTTCTGCCGGGCACCGCCGCCCTCACCGCGCGCGGACTCGATGTCACCTTCTATCCCGACTGGATCACGGTGCCCGATCTCAACCTCCACCTCGGTGCCGCGCACCTGCAGGAGCTGTTGCGCCGCTTCGGGGATCGCGTCGATGTGGCGGTGGCGGCGTACAACGCCGGGGTGTCGCCTGTCGTGCGCTGGCTCGGCCGGCCGGGCGCCGCCGACCCCGACCAGTTCATCGAGCTCATCCCCTACCAGGAGACGCGCGGATACGTGCGCGCCGTGTTGCGCAACCGCGACTTGTACCGTGCCCTGTACGTCGCGCCAAACAATTGACCGGTCGCGGGTTACCCGGCCCGTTGACAAGCTTTCCGGCGCACGTCATTTCTATCGCGGCCGACAACGGGTGTCGGTGCGGGCGCTTGCGCTCTTTGTGCGACTTCGCAGGAGGCAGACCGAATGGCTAAGGGAAAGGTGAAGTGGTTCAATGACGCCAAGGGCTACGGCTTCATTGAACAGGAGGGCGGCGAGGACGTGTTCGTCCACTTCTCCGCGATTCAGATGGACGGCTTCAAGACGCTCGCTGAGGGCCAGGTCGTGGAGTTCGAAGTGAAAGCCGGCGAGAAAGGGCTGCACGCTGCGAACGTCGTTCGCGTGTAAGCGGTCCCCGCGCCATTCTGCGTCTCCCCGCCCGGCCTCCGGGCGGGGTTTTTCATTCCGGTCCTGTTATTGTTCCGCCCATGCCTCCCCCCACGCTCTACCTCGTGGACGGGTACGCGCTGATCTACCGCGCCTTCTTCGCGATGATCGCGCGCCCGCTCACGACCCGCCGGGGCGAGAACACCTCTGCTGCATGGGGCGTCACCAACTTCCTGCTCCGCCTGCTCGAGCGGCGCCGGCCCGATTACCTCGGCTGGGTGCACGACATGGGCGTCTCGTTCCGCCATGAGACCTACGCCGAGTACAAGGCGACGCGGGAGAAGCTGACACAGGAGCTGCAGCAGGACTTCGACCGCTCCGTCGAGCGCATCGAGCAGATCCTCGAAGCGTTCGGGGTGCCGGTCGTGGGCGTCGACGGTTACGAGGCGGACGACGTCATCGGGACGCTCGCCACCGCTGGCGTGGCCCAGGGGCTCGAGGTGGTGATCGTGTCGGGGGACAAGGACTTCTACCAGCTGATCGGCCCGGGGGTCGCGCTGTTGAACCCCGGCCGCGGCGGCCCGGCGGCCGTGGAGGAGCACTGGGTGGACCAGTCCAACGCGAGCAACCGCCTCGGCGTCCCCCCCGAGCGCGTCGTGGACTACCTCGCGCTCGTAGGAGACAGCTCGGACAACGTGCCCGGCGTGAAGGGCGTGGGGGAGAAGACCGCGCTCGAGCTGCTCTCCACCTTTGGCGACCTGGACGCGATCCTGGCGAACGCCGAGCGTATCGCCGGGAAGCGGGCGCGAGAGGCGGTGCTGCAACACGCGGACCTGGCGCGGCTGTCGCGGGAGCTCGTGACGATCCGGCGAGACGTGCCGGTCGCGCTCGACCTCGAGGCGCTGCGGGTCCGCCCGCCCGACGTCCCCCGGCTCACCGAGCTGTTCACCGAGCTTGAGTTCCGCTCGCTGATCCCGAAGCTGGCGTCGCTCCAGGTCGCGGGTGCCGGGGCCCCCGCTCCGGCAGCCCCGCGGGCGCCCGTCGTCGCGGCGGTCCCCGCCCCGGCGACCGCCGCCCCGGGCGCGCTCGCGGCCGTGACCGCCGAGCCGACGATCGTGGACGACCCCGCCGCGCTCGCTGCGGTCGTGGCGGAGTGCCGCCGGGCGCCGCTCGTGGCGCTCGACACCGAAACGACGTCGCTCGATCCGATGCGCGCGGCGCTCGTCGGCATGTCGCTCGCCGGCGCGCCCGGGCGCTCCTGGTACCTCCCGTTCGCGCACGTCGCGCCCGACGGCGAGCTCGCGGGCGGCGTCCCGCCCAGGAACCTCCCCCCCCTCGCCAGCGACGCGCTGCGACCGCTGCGCGCGCTGCTCGCGGACCCCGCGGTGCCGAAGGCGGGGCACAACGTCAAGTACGACTGGCTCGTGCTGCGCCGGGCGGGCGTGGACCTGGCGGGCGTCGCGTACGACTCGATGCTCGCGAGCTTCGTGCTCGACCCGGGACGTCGCTCGCACGCGATCGACGAGCTCGCCAGCGAGCGGCTCTCCCTGCGGATGCGCACCTATCAGGAGCTCGTCGGACGGGGTAGGGCGGAGCGGTCGTTCGCGGCCGTGCCGCTGGCGGACGCCGCCCGCTACTGCGCCGCCGACAGTGAAACGGTGCTGCGGCTGCGCGACGCCTTCCGGCCCGAGCTCGAGGACCACCAGCTCGTGCGGCTGCTCGAGACCATCGAGGTGCCGCTCATCCCCGTGCTCGTCGAGATGGAGTGGCACGGGGTGCTGGTAGATCTCGAGCGCCTCGGCGAGATCGCGCGGGCGTTCACGCACGAGCTGGCGGAGCTCGAGCAGACGATCTACCGCGTCGCGGGCGCCGAGTTCAACATCAACTCCACCCCCCAGCTCCGGCACGTCCTGTTCGAGAAGCACCAGCTCCCGGTCCTCAAGCGGACGAAGACCGGCGCGTCGACCGATTACGACGTCCTCGAGCAGCTGGCAGCGATGGGCCACGAGGTTCCCCGACTCCTGATCGAGTACCGCGAGCTCTCCAAGCTCAAGTCGACCTACGTCGACGCGCTGCCCGGGTTCATCAATCCGGCAACGGGCCGCATCCATACGAGTTTCAACCAGACCGGCGCCGCCACCGGCCGGCTGTCCTCCTCGGAGCCGAACCTCCAGAACATCCCCGTGCGCACGCCGCGCGGCGAAACGATCCGGCGGGCGTTCGTCGCGCCCCCCGGCGCCGTGCTCGTCACCGCCGACTACTCCCAGATCGAGCTGCGGCTGCTCGCGCACCTCTCGGGGGACCCCGCGTTCGTCCAGGCGTTCGAGCAGGGCGGGGACATCCACCGCCAGACAGCGGCGATCATCTTCGGCGTGCCGCAAGATCAGGTCACGGCGGAGATGCGGGCCCGCGCCAAGACCATCAACTTCGGCACCATCTACGGACAGGGGTCCTTCGCCCTGTCGCGCCAGCTCGGGATCACGCAGGACGAGGCGAAGGAGTTCATCAGGGAATACTTCGCGCGCTTCGCCGGCGTGCGGGCGTGGCTCGATCGGACGGTGGCCGAGGCGCGGCAGCGGGGGTATGTCGAGACCCTGTTCGGCCGGCGGCGCTATATCCCCGAACTCAAGGATCGGAACTTCAACATCCGGGCGTTCGGGGAGCGCACGGCGACCAACTCGCCGCTGCAGGGGTCGGCAGCGGACCTGATCAAGATCGCCATGATTGGTATCGCCGGCGCGCTCACCGCGGGCGGGCTCGCATCGCGCATGATCCTGCAAGTCCATGACGAGCTTGTACTTGAGGTCCCAGAACCGGAGCAGGAACCCGCGACTGAGCTGGTAAAACGCCATATGGAAACGGCCGCCAGTCTGCGCGTGCCGCTCGTTGTAAGTATCGGCGTGGGAAGGAATTGGGTGGACGCCAAGGGATAAGCACGGCTCTTGCAGGATTGGGGGGCGGTGCCCACTATAGGGGCGCCGGGCCTGTGGCAGTGACGCAGGGTCGGCGCCCTTTGGCGCCCGGAGGGTAGGCAGGTGACGTCCCGACGCGGCTTTACGCTGATCGAGTTGCTCATCGTGGTGGTGATCATCGGGATCCTGGCGGCGATCGCCATCCCGAAGTTCGCCAACACGAAAGACCGTGCTGTGATCTCCCAGATGAAGAGCGACCTCCGCAACCTCGCCACAGCGGAGGAGGCGTTCTTTTACGATAGCTCGACCTACACGGTGGACTTCACCAAGATGAACAACTTCGCGCCGAGCGTCGGCGTCATCGTGGTGGTCGACGAGGCGACGGCGAGGGGTTGGGCGGCGTCGGCGTCGAGCACCAACACCTATCACACGTGCGCGGTGTTCTCCGGCCAGGCTACGGCCCCGTCTCCTGCGACGACCGAGGGACGCATCGCCTGCCAGTAGAGCCGCCCTACCGGGAGTTCGCACGCCGCCGCGAGGGGATGTGCTTCGCCCTCGACGGCGGCGTTTGGCTTCACCGCCACAGGCTCCGCGGGGAGCCGATGGTGCACCTCGTGAGCGCGGACAAGGAGCGTCTCCTGGCCCTGGGGCGCGGGCTGGACCTGCACGAAGCGTGGCTGCAGTACAAGCCGTTGAAGGACCCGCGGACGGGGATCCGGGTGCCCGCTTGGCATTGGGATGTGTGGGGATCCCGGCTCGAGCGGCTGGAGCCCGCTCCTTAGTCGCTGTTCCCCGGCTCCAGCTTGGGCGCCCGCACCCCGGGCCACCAATTCCACCGGCCGGCGATGTGCATGATCGCCGGCACGAGCACCATCCGGATCAGCGTCGCGTCGAGCAGCACGGCGGCCGCCAGGCCGAAGCCGATCAGTTGCACGGCGAGCACGCGCGCGAACGCGAAGGTGCCGAACACCAGGATCATGATGAGCGCCGCGCTCGTGATGGTGGACGCGGTCGCGGACAGGCCCTCCATGGTGGCGTGGTCGTTCCGGCCCGTCTTGTCGAACACCTCTTTCACGCGGGTGAGCAGGAACACCTCGTAATCCATCGACAGGCCGAACACGATCGCGAACACGAGCACGGGCACGACGGCCCAGATCGCCTGCGTTGGGCCCTCGAGGCCGAACACGCCGGCGCCGTAGCCGTGCTGGAACACCAGGACCGTGAGCCCGAAGGCCGCGCCCACCGACAGGATGTTCAGGAGCACCGCTTTGACCGGGACGAGCAGCGAGCGGAAGGCGGCGAAGAGCATGATCGCCGTGATGCCCAGCACGAGGGCGACCGTGCCCGGGAACCGCGTCATCAGGTCGTGCTGCGTGTCCACGTTCGACGCGGCGAAGCCGGTCGCGAGGATTTCCGCTCCGGCGAGGCCCCGCACGCCGTGCTTCACCACCGCCCGCACCCGCTGCGCCAGCTCCATCAGACCGGTGAGCGAGACCGTGTCGGCGGGGACCACGTCGAGCAGCGTGACGCGCTCGTCCGCGCTCAGGTACGCGTCGAAGAACTTGGCGTTCTTGGCGCGCACATCGCCGGCGTCGCTGTAGTAGATGGCGAGCTGGAGCGTGGACATGTTGGGCTTGATGCTCGCGATGCCGCGCACCTCGCGCACCCGCGGGTCCTTACGGATCGAGTCGGTGAGCGCCTTGAGCCCCGGGAGGCGGCGGCCGGAGAGCGCCGATTCGCCTTCGGGGAGCTGCACCACGACGCGCACCGGCTGGATGACGCCGCTCGCGCCCATCTCGCGCAGCGCCTGCAGGCCCTGCCCGGACTCGGACTCGGGCGGGAACCAGTTCGTGGCCGGCAGGCCGAGCCGGATCTGCGTCGCCGGGAAGGTGAGGAGCGCAATCGCGGCGCCGCCGATCGCCACGGCGCGCCACGGCCGGTGGCCGAGCCAGCGCGCCCAGCGCTCCCACCCCGTGGGCGCGTGGAACCGCGCGAGCGGGCGCGCGAGCCATTTCGGGCGGTCGATGTTGCGGCCCAGGATCGCGAGCGCGGCGGGGAGGAACGTGGTCGCGAGCAGCACGGCGACCGCCACCACCAGCAGCCCGCCCACGCCCACCGACCGCGTATCCGAGAGCGGCGTGGTCACGAGCGCCGCGAAGCCCACCACGACGGTGAGCCCCGAGGTCACGACCGCCGAGCCGGCGGTCTCGACGGTCCGGAGCGCCGCGTCCGCCGGCGCGAGGCCGCGGTTCAGCTCTTCGCGGAAGCGCGTCACGATGAGGAGGGAGTAATCGATCCCGACGCCCAGTCCGACCATCGTGGTGATGTTCAGCACGAACACCGACATCGGGAGGTAGTGCGCGGCGATCGTCACGAGGCCGAGCGCGATCGTGATCGCCAGGACGCCCACGATCACGGGAAGCGTCGCGGCCACGAGCGCGCCGAACGCCACGATCAGTACCGCGAGCGTGAGGGGCAGGGCCCGCTGCTCGCTGCGCTCCGTGTCCTCGGCGCTGATCGTCCGCACGTCGTGGTCCAGCGCGGGGAAGCCGGTGACCTTCACGTCGAACCCGTCCGACTCCGGCATCCGGACGAGCGCGTCGCGGATCGCGGTGCGCAGGTCGGGGACGAAGCTGGCGCTGAGATCACGGGTGGATTCGGGCGTGAGGGCGGCGATCAGGAAGGTGGTGCGGCGGTCCCGGCTGACGTAGGTCGACTCGCCGATGGAGCGGAGCGAGATGACCTGGCTCACGTATGGTCGGCGCTCGGCGGCGGCCTTGAGCGTGTCGAGCACGGTCTCGAACCGCTGGTTGGTCCAGCGCACGGGACCGTGGACCACGATCGCGACGTAGTCGGCGAACGGGGTCGGAAACGCCTCTTTCAGGAGCTCGGTCGCGCGGTTCGACTCGGTCGACTCGCGGCCCCCGCCGCGCAGGGCGAGAACCTGCTGGACGCGGCACGCCCGCGGCGCGAACAGCAGCGCCAAGGCCGCCCACGCGGCGACGACCCATCCCCGCCGGCGGATGAGAGAAGCCGCGGGCAACGCGAACACTTAGTTGCCAAGCATAAGCAGGCCACAATCATAGAGACGGCAGCGGGTCAAAGCTAGCGGCGTCGCGCCCCGCCCCCCGATAGATTCCGCGCATGATCGAGCGCCGCACGTCCGCCCTCGTCGCCGCCGTCCTGGTCTTGCTCGCCTCGGCGGTGCTGTGGAACCTGTTCGTGCGCCCCGCCCCCCGCGCGCGGTCACCGGCGACGCCGGAGTCCCAGGTCGAGAGCGTCGCGGCGAGCCCCGCCCCCGGCGCGGCGGACACCGCGGTGCGGCCGGCGCCAACCCGGCAGGCGGGCCCCCCTCCCCTCCCC
>Ga0209802_1000261_pt1 | contig 40251 bp, 20 predicted proteins | sample GraSoiAngelo_129_FD_185886 | JGI IMG/M metagenome (GOLD analysis project Ga0209802, IMG submission 185886) | Grasslands soil microbial communities from the Angelo Coastal Reserve, California, USA - 14_0927_12_40cm (SPAdes) (version 2) | ecosystem: Environmental > Terrestrial > Soil > Grasslands ...
GACGACGACCGAAAGCGGACTAACGGCCAGCCCGGCGCTGGGCGGTGAATCGGACGGGTCTGGCAGCGTGGCCACGCTGCCGACGGCAGGCCGGACCGAGGACGCCAGGACCAGTCCGACTGCCACGACCCCCGAGAGGCACATGGTCCGGAGTGTTCGTGTCAGCGCAGTCGACCAGTTCATGGGTTTCCCCCTCCTTACTGGGTGGCCTCGACGGCCTCCGGGCTGAACGTCTTCATCTCATTCTTTGAACCCCCGCTACGAGAGCCCGATGCTGGCATCGTCGGCATAGAAGCAGGTTCCGGTTGGCGCACTGGATTCCTCGACCTGGAAATCGAGCGACGAGCTGCCCGGCGAGAGCGCCGCGTAGGTGACCGAGATTTCCTGCCAATCGGTGGTCAGCGTGACGGTACGTTCGGTCTCACCGAGGAACGTTCCGGTCGTGTTGTACTCGCGAAGGCCAAGACTGACACTCGCGCTCGGGCTGTCGGCCCGTACCCAGATGGTGCCCGTGTAGGTGCCGGCGGCCGTGTCCTGGACCCAGTTCGGCGAGTCGTTCAGAACGCAGTACGTCGGCGTGGGGCCGGTGTTCGCCAGCAGGGCTGACCAGTTCCCCGTATGGCCGCCCGGAACACGATCGAGGGTGACGCCACTGACTCCGGCGGTGTTCCAGCCATCGGTGCTGGTTTCGAAACCTGGATTGCCGACGAGCTCGGCTCTAAGCAGCAGCTCGGCTGTGGCGGTTGACGTCAGGCCGGCGGTGTCGGCCACGGTCACTGCCACGACAAAGCTACCGCCCGTCAAGTAGGTGTGGGTGGCGACGGCTGTGGCTTGCGGGCCGACCAGCGTTCCGTCTCCGAAGTTGAACAGGTAACTGGCGATGGGGGTGCCGTCCAGGTCCGTCGAGGCTGAGGCGTCCGCCGAGACCACCACCGGCGCCATACCGGTGGCCGGTATCACGGATAGCGTGGCCACGGGCGCCGCGTCCACCACCACCGTGGCGGCGGCACCCGCCCGCAGACCGGCGCTATCGGCCACCACGACCGTGACCAGAAACGTCCCGGAGCCCCCGAACGTGTGCGCCGCGATGGCCGAGGTTTGCGGCCCGACCGAGGTGCCGTCGCTGAAATCGAAGGTGTAGGTCGCGATGCTGCTCGCGTCGAGGTCGGCCGAGCGAGACGCGTCCGCGGTCACCGCCATCGGCACCGCGCCCCACAACGGGGTCACCCGCAGGTCGGCCGCCGGGCCCACCTCGGCACCAGTCCCAAGCGTGATCCCGAGGTCGTCTGCGTAGAAACAGGTGCCTCGCGGCGCGCTCGAGACATAGGCCTGGAAGTCCAGGGTGGAGGTGCCCGGCGCGATGGGCGTGTACCCCACCGATAGCGGCTGCCAGCCGGTGCTCAGGGTGATACTGCTGGCCGCCGAGCCCACCAAGATGCTCGCGTTGTACTCGCGCAGCTTCAGCTTGAGGACGGCGCCGGGCGCGTCGGCCCGCGCCCAGAGGCCGGCCTCCGTCGTGCCTGCTACGGTCTTGCTCACCCAGTTGGGCGAGTCGTTCAGGATGCACGGGGCCGCCGCCGTTCCGCCGTTGCTGAGCAGGGCGGACCAGCTGCCGGAATGGCCACCGGTTGCCCGAGTCAGGCTGACGCCCACGATCCCGGCCGTGTTCCAGCCAGACGTGTCGACCTCGAAGCCGGGGTTCGCCACCAGGTTGGCCCGGACCACCACGGTCGCGGTGGCCTGCGACGACAACCCGGCGGCGTCGGTCACCGTGACCGCGACGGCGTAGCTGCCGGCCAACGCGTAGGCATTGCTGGCCCTCGGACTGGACTGGGGGCCGACGACGGCGCCGTCTCCAAAGGCGAACGTGTACGTAGCGACGGGCGTCGCGTCAAGGTCGACGGAGGCCGAGGCATCAGCGGTCACGGGAAGTCCGACCGCCGCCGAGACCGGCGTCACCGTGACGGCGGCGGCTGGGGGCGAATCGGCACTCGCCGCAGAGGTCACCGGACGCGTCGCGCCGATCCCGGCGGCGACCAGCGCCACCAAGCCAGCGGCGGAAAGCCGGCGGTAGACGATGCGAACGTTCATTAGTTCCCTCTCCTCGCGCCCACATGTTTGGCCTTCACCGTGCTCTCCTATCAACCGGTCACGGTCACGGAACCGGTCGCGGCCGAGGAGAGCTTGGCCGAATCGGTGACTGTGACGGTGACCTTGTAGGTGCCGGCGGCGTTATACACGTGGGTCGCAGTGGCAACGGCTTGGGCGCCGCTGACCGTCCCATCGCCGAAGTCGAAGGCGTAGCTGGCGATCCCGCTGGCGTCGGTGTCCGTCGAGGCTGAGGCATCCGCGGTCACGCTCAGTGGAGCGGCCCCCGACGCGGGAGTGAGGGTCAGAGCTGCCGATGGCGGCGCGTCCGGCGCGCTGACCGTGACGGTGACCGAGGCGGTCGAGGACTTCCCCGCGGTGTCGGTCACCGTGAGCGTGGCCGTGTAAGTGCCGGCCGTTTTGTAGACGTGCGCGGCCGTGGCGGCGGCGTGTGGATGGGCGACCGTCCCGTCACCGAAATCGAAGGCGTAGGTGGCGACCGGCGCGGCATCGCCGTTGGAGGCGGTGGCGTCGGCAGTGACGCTCAGCGGAGCCGTGCCCGAGGTCGGCGTGACACTCAGCTCGGCCTGGGGAAATCCGACCATGCTGGCGTCGGGCCCACCAGCCAGGGTGGCCGCCGCCGGCCCGGCCGTCGCCGACCCCGCGGTGGCGGGCGCCACCGCTGCCGGCGCTGCCCCAGACGATTGGCCCACCGTGATGCTCACGTCGTCGGCGTAGAAGCAGGTCCCCACACCGGCCGCGGGAATAGTTGCCTGGAAGTCGAGGGTCGAGTTCCCGGGTGCGACCGGCGCGTAGGTGACCGTGACTTGCTGCCAGCCAGTTGTCAGAGTCGCGGTGGTGACGGCGGACCCGATCAGGGCGGTGCCGTTCTGATACTCGCGGAACTTGAGCTTGAATGTTGCCCCCGCGATGTCGGCGTGGACCCACATGCTCCCGATGTAGGTTCCGGCGATGGTGCTCGCCACCCAGTTCGGCGAGTCATTGAGGATGCAGGGCTGGGCAGCAGTCCCGGCATTCGTGAGCTTGGCCGACCAGTTGCCGGAATGCGCCGTGGTCGAGACCCGGGTTAGCGCCACGGTGCTGCTGCCCGCGGTATTCCATCCCGAGGTATCCGTTTCGAAGCCGGGGTTGCCCACCAGGTTGACCTTGACGTTGACCGATGCGCTTGCCGTCGAGGCCAGTCCGACGGTGTCGGTCACCGTCACCGTCACGGTGTAGCTTCCCGGTGTCCCATAGCTGTGCGTGGCCGTAGCCGCCGACTGCGGACCGACGACGGTCCCATCGCCGAAGTCGAACTTGAAACTGGCAATCGGGGTGGCATCCTTGTCGGTTGAGTGCGAGGCGTCCGCGGTCACCGCCAGCGGCGCTCCGCCGGAGGTCGGGCTGACACTCAGGACCGCCGACGGTGGGGCATCGGCAGCGCTGACCGCCACCGACACGCTGGCGGTGGAAGACAGACCAACCGTGTCGGTGACCGTGACGGTGACCTTGTAGGTGCCGGCGGCCGCGTAGGTGTGGCCGGCCGTGGCGGTGGCCTGGGGACCAACCACGGTGCCGTCGCCGAAGTTGAACGTGTAGCTCTGAATGCCGGTCAAATCGGTGTCGGTTGATGCCGACGCGTCTGCCGCGACGGCGAGCGGAGCTTGCCCAGCGGTCGGGACCACGGTCAAGGCCGCTGCGGGCGGCGCGTCCGGCGCTGACACGGTGACCGATGCCGTGGCGGTGGAAGAAAGCCCGGCGGTGTCTTTGACCGTGGCCGTCACCGTAAAGCTGCCGGCCGCGGTGTAGGAGTGGGTGGCGGTGGCACCCGCTTGCGGCCCCACCGCGGGCGTCCCGTCGCCGAAGGCGAATGTGTAGGTGGCAATGCCGGTCGAGTCCGCGTCCGTCGACTTCGACGCGTCCGCCGTGACCGCCAGCGGCGCCACACCGCTCGATGGACTGACGGTCAGGGCCGCCGCGGGCGGCGCGTCGGCGGTGACATTGACCGAGGCCGTGGCGGTCGCGGATAGCCCACCCGTGTCTGTGACGGTGACCGTGACCGTATAGCTTCCCGGCGCTGCGAATGAGTGCGCGGCCGTGGCGCCGGTTTGCGGTCCGACCGCGGGCGTCCCGTCGCCGAAGCCGAAGGTGTAGGACTTGATCCCGGTGGCATCGGTGTCGCTCGACTTCGAGGCATCGGCGGTGACTGCCAACGGTGCCACGCCGGAGGACGGGGCGACCGTCAGCGCGGCCGATGGCGGCGCGTCCGGGACACTGAAGCTGACTGCGGTGCTGGCGGTCGAGGAGAGCCCGGCCTTGTCGGTCACGGTAACCTTCACCGTGTAGGTCCCGGCAGTTCCGTACAGGTGGGTGGCGGTCGCGCCAGCTTGCGGCCCGACCGCCGCCGTGCCATCGCCGAAGTCGAAGGTATAGGTGGCGATCGGAGAGGCGTCCGTGTCGGTTGAACCAGACGCGTCCGCCGTGACCGTCACCGGCACGCTGCCCGACGCCGGGGTGACGGTGATGGCCGCGGACGGCGGAGCGTCAGGCGGACTCACCGTCACCGAGCCGGTCGCGGTTGAAGAGAGCCCGGCCGTATCCGTCACCGTCACCGTCAGCTTGTAATTGCCCGGCGTGCTGTAGGCGTGCGACGCGCTCGAAGCGGCCTGCGGCGCCAGCTTCGTCCCATCGCCGAAGTCAAAGGCGAAGCTCGAAATGCCGGTGGCGTCGGTGTCGGTCGACTTCGATGCATCGGCGGTCACCGTCAGCGGCGCGACACCCGAGCTGGGGGTGATCGCTAGGGCCGCCGAAGGAGGCGCGTCGGGCACAGCCACCGTCAATGACACGCTGGCGGTGGAGGCCAGGCCTGCCGTATCCGTCACGGTGACGGTCGCCCGGTAGCTGCCCACCACGGTGTAGGTGTGGGTGGCGGTGGCCGCGGCTTGCGGCCCGACCTTGGCACTGCCGTCGCCGAAGTCGAAGGCGTAGGTCGCGATCGGAGTGCCATCCGTGTCACTGCTCGGCGAGGCGTCGGCACTGACCGCCAGCGGCGCTGCCCCGGTGGTCGGACTCACCGACAGGACCGCCGCCGGGGGCGCATCCGGCGCGTCGACCGTGACCGCAGCCGTGGCGACCGAAGAGAGTCCGGCCGTGTCCGTGACAGTGACCGTGATCCGGTAGCTGCCCGAGGCCGCGTAGACATGGGACGCGGTGGCCGCGGCTTGTGGCCCGACTGCTACGGTGCCGTCGCCGAAGTCGAAGGTGTAGGTGGCGATCGGGCTGGCATCCATATCGGTCGAATGGGAGGCATCCGCGTTCACCTTCAGGGGCGCAGGGCCCGACACCGGGCTGACACTCAGGACCGCCGACGGCGGCCCGTCGACGCTGACCGTCGCGGTGGCCACCGAGGAGAGGCCGCTCGTGTCGGCGACCGTCACCGTCACCTGGTAACTCCCCTTCGCGTTGTAGGTGTGGGTGGCGGTCGATAGCGATTGCGGCCCGACCGCCGCGGTGCCGTCTCCAAAGTCGAACCGGTAGCTGGCGATGGGGGTGGCGTCGGTGTCGGTCGACTGTGACGCATCCGCCGTTACGGTCAGTGGCGCGGAGCCTGAAGCGGGAGTGACCGTCAGCGCAGGGCCCGGCGGGTTGTCGTTCGGAACCGACGAGAAGGTGATGGCGGCGTCATCCGCATAGAAGCACTGACCGGGCGGCGCACTCGTAAGGAAGGCCTGGTAGTCGAGCGTCGAGGTCCCGGGGCTGACCGGTACATAGGTGACCGCGACCTGCTGCCATGACGTGGTGAGGGTCACCGACGACGTCGCCGAGCCCACCAGCGTCGTCCCACTGTACTCGCGGAACTTGAGTTTGAGGCTCGCTCCAGGCGAGTCGGCGCGCACCCACAGGCTGGCGGTGTACGTCCCGGCTGAGCTGGTCGCCACCCAGTTCGGGGAGTCGTTCAGGATGCACGAGGCGGCTGCCGTCCCGCCATTGGTCAAGAGCGCGGACCAGCTCCCGGAATGCCCGCCGGCCACCCTGGCCAGCGTGACACCCGCGATCCCGGCCGTGTTCCATCCGCCCAGGTTGGCCTCGAATCCCGGATTGCCGACCAGGTTGGTGCGGACGGTCACGCCGGCGCTGGTGGTGGATGACAGGCCGATGGTGTCGCTGACCGTCACCGTCATCGTGTAGCTCCCGACCGCGGCATAGGCGTGGGGCGCCGCTGCGGAGGACTGCGGGCCGACCACGGTTCCGTCACCGAAGTCGAACTTGTAACTGGCGATCGGCGTCGCGTCGGGGTCGGTCGAGCGGGAGGCGTCGGCAGTCACCACCAGCGGGACGGCGCCCGAGGCTGGACTCAAGCTGACGATGGCCGTGGGCGGCGCGTCTGGCGGTCCCACAATCACCGAGGCCGTGGCGGTCGATGCCAACCCGGCCGTGTCGGTCACGGTGACCGTGACCACGTAATTGCCGGCGGTCGGGTAGCTGTGGCTGGCCGTGGCGGCAGTCTGTGGTCCCACCGCCGGGCTCTTGTCGCCGAAGTCGAATTTGTACGAAGCGATCCCGGTACTGTCGGCATCCGTGGATTGCGAGGCATCGGCGGTGACCGAGAGTGGAGCCGGCCCGCTTGCCGGATTCAGCGTGAGCACCGCAGCGGGCGGGCCGTCAACGCTGACCAGGCCGGAAGCCGTGGTCGAGATGCCCTGGGTGTCGGTGACCCGGACGCTCACTCGGTAGGATCCAGCGGCCCCATAGATGTGGGAAGCGGTCGCTGCCGTCTGCGCAGCCGTCGGAGTCGATCCATCGCCGAAGTCGAACTGGTAAGTGGCGATCGGGGTGATGTCCGGGTCCGTGGAGCCGCTGGCGTCCGCTTTGACCGTCAGGGGGGCGGGTCCCGATGACGGCGTGACCGTCAGCGCCGCATGGATCGGGTCGACCGTGACTGATCCGCTCACACTGACCTTCAGACCGCCCTGATCGGTGACCGTGAGCTTCACCACATAGATGCCGACGACGGGGTAGGTGTGGGTGGCCGTGGCCGCCGTCTGCGGCCCGATGACGGTCCCATCACCGAAGTCGATGGTGTAGCTGGCGATGGGCGTGCTGTCGGCATCGGTGGACTTCGAGGCATCCGCGGTCACCGCCAGCGGGGCCGCTCCCGAGGACGGGGTCAGGGTCAGCGCTGGCGTCAGGGCATCGGTAGTGACAGACGCCGTCTTCATGCCGGTCAGGCCCGCCTTGTCGGTGGCCGTGACCTTCACCGTGTAGGTCGTGCCGGGCGAACCGTACGTATGCTGGGCGGTCGGGGAGGCCTGGGTCACGGCGGCGCTGCCATCGCCGAAGTCGAAGGTGTAGGTCATGATGGGGGTGGTGTCCGGGTCGATGGACCCCGATGCGTCGGCGGTCACTGTCAGCGGAGCCGCCCCTGAGCTCGGGGTCACACTCAGGGAAGCGACCGGAGGAGCGTCGCTGACAGAGACAGAGGCAGTCTTGGTGGAGGAAAGGGGGACCGTGTCCGTCACGGTCACCTTGACGGTGTAGGTGTTCGCCCCCTGATAGGTGTGGGTGGCAGTGGGGGCGCCCTGGCCGACCGCAGGCGTGCCGTCGCCAAAGTCAAAGCTGTAGCTGACGATGGGGCCGCCCGGGTCGGTGGACGCCGAGGCGTCCGCGGTCACGTTCAGCGGTGCGGTGCCGGAGCTGGGGGTCACGGTCAGGGCGGCAACCGGTGGCGCGTTCGCCACGGCCACAGTCGCGGTGGCGCTCGACGACAGCCCGAATGAATCCGTGGTCGTAACCTTGACCGTGTAGTTCCCCGCACCCAGGTATTGATGGCCGGCTGTCGGGGTCGTCTGAGTAACGATCGTGGTGTCGCCGAAGTCGAATGTGTACGAGCTGATCGGCGTGGTGTCTGGATCGGTGGACCCCGATGCGTCGGCGGTCACGGTCAGTGGGGCGGTCCCTGAGCTCGGGGTCACACTCAGGGCGGCAACCGGCGGCGCGTCTGCCACCGTCACAGGGGCGGTCTTGCTCGCGGACAGCTTTGCGCTGTCGGTGACCGTCACTGTCACGGTGTAGCTGCCGTGCCCTTGGTACTGATGGGTAGCGGTCGGCGTGGTCTGGCTGACCGCCGGCGTGCCGTCGCCGAAGTCAAAGCTGTAGCTGGTGATGGAACCACCCGGGTCGCTGGAGGCCGATGCGTCCGCCGTCACAGTCAGCGGTGCGGTGCCGGAGCTGGGGGCCACCGTCAGGGCCGCCACCGGCGGCGCGGCGGCCACCGTCACCGTGGCCGTGGCGCTGGAGGACAAACCGGCGCCGTCGGTGACCGTCACCTTGACCGTGTAGGGGCCCGCCCCTAGGTAGGTGTGGGGGGCCGTCTTGGCAGTCTGGGGACCGACCACCGGCCCCTCGCCGAAGTCGAAGGTGTAGCTGGTGATGGGTGTGGTATCTGGGTCGGTGGACCCCGATGCGTCGGCGGTCACCGCCAGCGGGGCGGTGCCTGAGCTCGGGGTAACACTCAGGGCCGCCACCGGTGCGGCATCGGCGACGGTGACGGTGGCAGACTTGCTGGCCGACAGGCCGCCAGAGTCGGTCACCGTCACTGTCACCGTGTAAGTCTTCGCTCCCTGGTAGGTGTGGGTGGCGGTGGCAGTGGTCTGGGTCACCTGCGTGCCCTCGCCAAAGTCAAAGGTGTAGCTGGCGATGGAGCCGTCCGGATCGCTGGATCCCGACGCGTCCGCGGTCACCCCCAGGGGCGCCGTGCCGGAACTGGGGGTCACCGCCAGGGCCGCCACCGGCGGCGCGTCCGCCACGGTCACCGTGGCCGTGGCGCTGGCCGGCGGGTTCACCCCGTCGCTCACGGTCACTTTCACCGCGTAGCTGCCGGCCTTCTGGTACGTGTGGGGAGCCGTCTTGGCAGTCTGGGGACCCACGATGGTGCCATCCCCGAAGTCGAAGGTGTAGGCGTTGATCGGCGTCAGATCCGGATCGGTGGACCCCGAGGCGTCGGCGGTCACCGCCAGCGGAGCGGTGCCTGAGCTCGGGGTCACACTCAGGGCAGCGACGGGAGGCGCGTCGCTGACCGTGACGGTCGCCGTCTTGCTGCCAGAGAGCGAGGCATTGTCCGTGACGGTCACCTTGACCGTGAAGGTGCCCGCGCCTTTGTACTGATGGCTCGCCGACGGAGTCGCCTGCGTCACCACCGGGCTGCTGTCGCCGAAGTCAAAGGTGTAGCTGGTGATGGAGCCGTCCGGGTCGCTGGATCCCGAGGCATCGGCGGTGACGCCCAGGGGCGCCGTGCCGGAGCTGGGGGTCACACTCAAGGCCGCCACCGGCGGCGCATCCGCCACCGTCACCGTGGCGGTGGCGTTGGCCGGTGGATTGACCGTGTCCGTGACCGTGACCTTCAGGGTGTAGGTGCCGGCCTTTGCATATTGGCGGGTCAGGGTGGCCGTCCCCTGGGTCACCGGGGTCGTGCCATCGCCGAAGTCGAAGGTGTAGCTGCTAATCGGGGTGCTGTCCGGGTCGGTGGACCCCGAGGCGTCGGCGGTCACGGTCAAGGGGGCGGTGCCCGAGCTGGGGGTCACACTCAGGGCCGCCACCGGCGCGGCGTCGGCGACCGTGACGGTGGCCGTCTTGCTGGCCGGTGGATTCACTCCGTCGGTGACCGTCACCTTGACGGTGAAGGTGCCCGCGCCCTTGTACTGGTGGCTGACTGACGGCGTCGGCTGCGTCACCAGCGGGCTGGAGTCGCCGAAGTCGAAGGTGTAGCTGGTGATGGGCGTCGCATCGGGATCGGTCGACCCCGAGGCGTCGGCCGTCACCATCAGCGGCGCCGTCCCGGAGCTGGGGGTCACAGTCAGGGCCGCCACCGGCGGCGAATCGCCGGCTACCACCAGTGCGGACGCCGTGGAAGACTTGCCCGCTTGGTCAGTCACCGTCACCTTCACCGTGAAGGCGCCAGCCAAAGCGTACGTGTGAATGACGGTGGGCGTGGGCTGGCTCAGCGGGAGCGTGCCGTCGCCGAAGTCGAAGGTGTAGCTGGTGATCGGCGTGTTGTCGGGATCTGTCGAGCCGGATGCGTCGGCCGTCACCACCAGCGGAACGTTCCCTGACTGTGGGGTGACCGTAAGCGCGGCCACCGGCGGAGCGTCGGCCACCGTCACGGTGGCCGTCTTGCTGGCCGGCGGGTTGACCCCGTCGGTCACCGTCACCTTGACGGTGAAGGCGCCCGCGCCCTTGTACTGGTGGCTGGCCGACGCCGTCGGCTGCGTCACCAGCGGGGTGGTGTCGCCGAAGTCGAACGTGTAGCTGGTGATGGGGGTGGTGTCCGGGTCGGTGGATCCCGAGGCGTCGGCGGTCACCGTTAGCGGGGCGGTGCCGGAGCTCGGGGTCAGACTCAGGGCCGCCACTGGGGCCGCATCGGCCACCGTCACGGTGGCCGTGGCGCTGGCCGGCGGGTTCACCCCGTCCGTGACGGTCACCTTGACCGTGAAGGTGCCCGCGCCTTTGTACTGATGGCTCGCCGACGGAGTCGCCTGCGTCACCAGCGGGCTGGTATCGCCGAAGTCAAAGGTGTAGCTGGTGATGGGCGTGGTATCTGGGTCGCGGGACCCGGAGGCATCCGCGGTCACCCCCAGGGGCGCCGTGCCGGAGCTGGGGGTCACACTCAAGGCCGGCACCGGCGGCGCATCCGCCACCGTCACCGTGGCCGTGGCGCTGGCCGGCGGGTTCACCCCGTCGCTCACGGTTACCTTCACCGAGTAGGTCCTGGCGGCCAGGTAGGTGTGGGGGGCGGTGGCAGTGGTCTGGGGCCCGACGATGGTCCCATCCCCGAAGTCGAAGGTGTAGGCATTGATCGGCGTGAGATCCGGATCGGTGGACCCCGAAGCGTCGGCCGTCACCGGCAGCGGGGCGGTGCCGGAGCTGGGGGTCACGGTCAGGGCCGCCACCGGCGCGGCATCGGCCACCGTGACGGTCGCCGTCTTGCTGGCCGCGAGGCCGCCAGAGTCGGTCACCGTCACCGTGACCGTGTAGGTCTTGGCCCCCTTGTAGGTGTGGATGGCGGTGGCGGTGGTCTGGGTCACCGGGCTGCCCTCGCCGAAGTCAAAGGTGTAGCTGGTGATGGTGCCGTCCGCATCGCTGGACGCCGAGGCATCCGCGGTCACGCCCAGGGGCGCCGTGCCGGAACTGGGGGTCACGGTCAGAGCCGCCACCGGCGGCGCGTCCGCCACCGTCACCGTGGCGGTGGTGCTGGCCGGCGCGTTCACCCCGTCGCTCACCGTCACCTTCACCGTGTAGGTCTTGGCGACCAGGTAGGTGTGGGGGGCGGTGGCAGCGGTCTGCGGACCGACGATGGTCCCATCCCCGAAGTCGAAGGTGTAGGCGTTGATCGGCGTGAGATCCGGATCGGTGGACCCCGAGGCGTCGGCCGTCACCGGCAGCGGGGCGGTGCCGGAGCTGGGGGTCACCGTCAGGGCCGCCACCGGGGCGGCATCGGCCACCGTCACGGTGGCCGTCTTGCTGGCCGGTGGATTCACTCCGTCCGTGACCGTCACCTTGACCGTGAAGGCGCCCGCGCCTTTGTACTGGTGGGTCGTGGTCGCCGTCCCCTGGGTCACCGATGGGCTGGTGTCGCCGAAGTCGAAGGTATAGCCGGTGATGGGGGTGGTGTCCGGATCGGTCGACCCGGAGGCGTCCGCCGTCACCATCAAGGGTGCCGTCCCGGCGCTGGGGGTCACACTCAGGGCCGCCACTGGCGCGGCATCGGCTACCGTCACGGTCGCGGTTGCGCTGGCGGGCGGATTGATCCCGTCCGTCACCGTCACCTTTACCGTGTAGGCCTTTGCGCCTCGATACTGGTGGCCGGCTGTCTTGGCCGCCTGGGGACCGACGATGATCCCGTCCCCAAAGTCAAACGTGTAGCTGGTGATTGGCGTCGCGTCCGGGTCGGTCGACCCGGAGGCGTCGGCGGTCACCGTCAGCGGGGCGGTGCCGGAGCTAGGGGTGACCGTCAGGGCCGCTACCGGCGGCGCATCGGCGACGGTGACGGTGGCCGTCTTGCTGGCCGGCGGATTGACCCCGTCGGTCACGGTCACCTTCACCGTGTAAGTGCCGGCCCCGGCGTACTGGTGACTCAACGTGGGCGTGGTCTGGTTCAGCGGAGTGGTGGCGTCGCCAAAGTCAAAGGTGTAGGTGGTGATCGGCGTGGTGTCGGGATCGCTGGACCCCGAGGCGTCCGCGGTCACCCCCAGGGGCGCCGTCCCGGAGCTCGGGATTACCGTCAGGGCGGCCACCGGAGCGGCATCGGCCACCGTCACCGTCGTTGTGGCAGTGGAGGTCAAATTGGCCGCGTCCCGGACGGTGACCTTGACCGTATACGTGCCCGCCCCCTTATAGGTGTGGGTGGCAGTGGCGCCGCTCTGTGGCCCGATCACCGGCCCGTCGGCGAAGTCGAACGTGTAGTCCTTAATCCTCGTCGTGTCGAGATCGCTGGACCCTGAAGCGTCGGCCAGGACGCTCAACTGCGCCGTCCCGGAGGTCGGGGTCACGGTCAGGGCGGCGACCGGTGGTGAGTCGGCCACCGTCACCGTGGCCGTCGTACTGACAGGCGGGTTGACGCCATCGGTCACGGTCGCCTTGACCGTGTAGGTGCCGGCCCCCTGGTACGTATGGGAGGCAGTCTTGGCGGTCTGGGGACCGACGATCGTCCCGTCGCCAAAGTCAAAGGTGTAGCTGGTGATGGGCGTGGTGTCGGGATCGGTCGATCCAGAGGCATCTGCCGCCACCGACAGGGGGGCGGAGCCCGAGCTGGGAGTAACCGTCAGAGCCGCCACCGGCGGCGCATCCGCCACCGTCACGGTGGCCGAAGCGCTGGCGGGCGGGTTGACCCCGTCCGTGACCGTCACCTTGACGGTCAAGGTGCCCGCGCCTTTGTACTGGTGGCTGGCCGACGGCGTCGGCTGCGTCACCAGCGGGCTGGTATCGCCAAAGTCGAAGGTGTAGCTGGTGATCTTGGTGGTATCCGGGTCACTGGACCCGGAGGCGTCGGCGGTGACAGTCAGGGGTGCCGTCCCGGAGGTGGGGGTCACGCTGAGGGCCGCCACCGGTGGGGCATCGGCTACGGTCACCGTGGCGGTCTTACTGGCAGACAGCCCGGCCGTGTCGGTCACCGTCACCTTAACGGTGTAGGTGCCAGCCCCCGGGTAGGTGTGGGTGGCGGTCGGTGTGGACTGGTTGACGACCGGGGTGCTGTCCCCGAAGTCGAAGGCGTAGCTGTTGATCTTGGTGGTATCCGGATCGCTGGAGGCCGAAGCGTCAGCGGTGACCGGCAGCGGGGCGGCCCCGGAACTGGGGGTCACGGTCAGGGCGGCCACCGGTGGGGCGTCGGCCACCGAGACCGTCGCTGTCTTACTGGAAGACAGCCCGGCCGTGTCGGTCACCGTCATCTTGACGGTGTAGGTGCCGGCGCCCTGGTAGGTGTGGGCGGCCGTGGCGCCCACCTGTGGCCCGACCAGCGGCCCCTCGCCGAAGTCGAAGGTGTAATTCTTGATGCCGGTCGTGTCCGGGTCGCTGGAGGCCGAGGCGTCGGCCAGCACGCTCAACGGCGCCGTCCCGGAGCTGGGGGTGACCGTCAGGGCTGCCACCGGTGGCGAATCGGCCACCGTCACCGTCGCGGTCTTGCTGGAGGACAACCCGATTGTGTCGGTGACCGTCACCTTGACCGTGAAGGCGCCCGCCCCGGAGTAGGTATGAGGCACTGTGGGGGTGCTCTGGCTCACCGGCACGCTGCCGTCGCCGAAGTCGAAGGTGTAGGTCTTGATAGGCGTGGTGTCCGGGTCAGTGGACCCCGAGGCGTCGGCGGTCACCGGCAGCGGGGCGGTCCCTGAACTGGGTGTCACCGCCAGGGCGGCGACCGGGGCCGCGTCGGCGACCGTCACCGTCGCGGTCTTGCTCGAGGAGAGTCCTCCGGTGTCGGTCACGGTCACCTTGACCGTGAAGGTGCCCGCGCCGGGGTACTGGTGGGTGGCGGTCAAAGCCGACTGGGGGCCCACCACGGTGGTGTCGCCGAAGTCAAACGTGTAGCTGGCGATCTTGGTGGAGTCGGGGTCGCTCGACCCGGATGCGTCGGCCGTGACGGTGAGGGGAGCCGTGCCCGAGGCCGGCGTCACCGTCAGGGCCGCCACCGGGGGCGAGTCGGCCACCGCGACGCTGGCCGTCTTCGTGGATGACAGGGTCGCGGTGTCCGTGACGGTGACGGTGACCGTGAAGGCGCCTGGGCCGGCGTAGGTGTGCGCTGCCGTTCCCGCCGACTGCGGACCGACCAGCGCGGTGCCGTCCCCGAAGTCGAACTTGTAACTCATGATCGGCGTGGTGTCGTTGTCGGTGGACGCCCTCGCGTCAGCGGTCACCGACAGGGGCGCCGCGCCCGAGGCGGGCGTCACGGTCAGCGCCGCCACCGGCGGCGAGTCCGACACCGAGACCGCGACGCTCTTGGTGGACGTCAGGCCAGCGGTGTCGGTCACCGTGACCTTGACCGTGAAGGTGCCCGCCCCGGAGTAGGTGTGCGTCGCGGTGGCCCCGACCTGGGGCCCCACCACCGGCGTGGTATCGCCGAAGTCAAAGGTGTAATTCTTGATGCCGGTGGTATCCAGGTCGCTGGAGGCCGAGGCGTCGGCAGTTACCGTCAACGGGGCGCCGCCCGACGTAGGCGTCACGGTGAGAGCGGCGACTGGCGGTGAGTCCGACACCGCAACCGTGACGCTCTTGGTCGACGTCAGGCCCGCGGTGTCCGTAACCGTCACCTTGACCGTGAAGGTGCCGGCGCCCTGGTAGGTGTGGCTGGCGGTGGCCCCGGCCTGGGGCCCGACCACCGGTGCCTCGCCGAAGTCGAAGGTGTAGTTCTTGATCCCGGTCGTGTCCAGGTCGCTGGAGGCCGAGGCGTCAGCGGTCACCGTTAGCGGCGCCCCGCCCGAGGTGGGCGTCACCGTGAGGGCGGCCACCGGCGGCGAGTCCGATACCGACACCGTGACGCTCTTCGTCGACGAGAGGCTGGCGGTGTCCGTGACCGTCACCGTCACCGTGAAGGTCCCAGCGCCCGGGTACGTATGGGCGGCTGTCTTGGCACTCTGAGGTCCAACCAGCGTGCCGTCGCCGAAGTTGAAGGTGTAGCTGGCGATGCCGGTGGTGTCGGTATCGGTCGATGCCGAGGCATCGGCGGTTACGGTCAGCGGTGCCCCGCCCGATGCGGGCGTCACCGTGAGGGCGGCCACCGGCGGCGAGTCCGACACCGAGACCGTGACGCTCTTGATCGAGGAGAGGCTGGCGCTGTCCGTGACCGTCACCGTCACCGTGTAGGTGCCGGCCCCCTGATAGGTGTGGGTCGCGGTCGCCGCCGCCTGGGGGCCGACCGTGGGGGTTCCATCCCCGAAGGCGAAGGTGTAGCTGGCGATCTTGGTGGCATCGGTGTCGGTCGAGGCGGAGGCGTCAGCCGTCACCGATAGGGGCGCGGCGCCCGATGTCGGTATCACGGTGAGGGCAGCCACCGGCGGCGAGTCCGACACCGACACCGTGGCGCTCTTGGTCGACGCCAGGCCGGCCGTATCCGTGACCGTCACCGTCACTGTGAAGCTGCCGGCCCCCGCGTAGGTGTGCGTCGCCGTAGCCGCGGTTTGCGGACCGACCACGGTCCCGTCTCCGAAATCGAACTTGTAGCTGGAGATCGGCGTGCCGTCCGTGTCCGTGGACGCTGAGGCATCGGCTGTTACGGAGAGTGGCGCGCCGCCTGAGGCGGGCGCGACCGTCAAGGCAGCTACTGGCGCTGCGTCGACCGTCACGGTCTTGCTGGCCGTCGACGATAGGGTGCCGGTGTCGGTCACGGTCACCGTGACCGTGAGGGTGCCCCCAGATATATATGTATGGGTCGCCTTCGACGCACTCTGGGGCCCAACCGTCGTGCCGTCGCCAAAGTTGAATGAGTACGTCGAAATCGGAGTGCTGTCGGTGTCGGTGGACGCCGTAGCATCGGCGGTGACCGCCAGCGGAGCCACCCCGGAGGACGGGGTGACCGTCAGGGCGGCTACCGGCGGCGTGTTCGGTGGGGGCTGGAACTCATAGGCACCGCGGTCGTCGTAGGTCCGCGGGCCGATGCCGGTGTTCGGGGTCATGGGGTCGTCCACCCGGGGATTGCCGTCGGCGTCCGTAAGCGACTCCCCGCTGACGCCGGAGTTGGCCGAGTCGATGGCGGGCGAGCCCTCCACCAGGTGGAAGTCGCCGGTCCCCGTCGACTTCCACATGGGGTCCCGGGAGATGCCATGCACCTCCTGGCTGGGGACGGCGGCCTGGAACGCCGCCAGCGTGGTGTAACTGACGCCGTTCCAGGCAACCACGGTGAACCCGGTCGAGTGGTTGAAAAGGACGTCGTAGTCGATGACCGTGTTGGCAACCGAATTCTGGTCGACCCGGATGTCCCCCACGGTGCGCGGGCTGTTGATGCCGTTGTCGACCGCGATGTTGTTTTCGAGGGTGGCCCCGCTGGAGTTTCCCTCCACGTTGAGACCGGAGGTCACGTTGTTGTAGACGGTGTTGCTGATGTAGCGCTGCCCGGTGGCGTTCAGCGTGTCAATGCCGTGGTCGCTGTTGTGGTAGGAGACGTTGTTGAAGATGAGATTGTTGGTGGCCCCGGTGTAGACATTGATCCCGGAGTCCTCGTTGTCGTGGGTGATGTTGCCGTCGATCGTGGTGCCGCCGGAGGAGGTCTCGATCCCGGGAGCGATCCGCACGAACTGCGACGCGTTGGTGAAGCTGACGTTGTTCCTGATCTCGATGCCGGTGTTGCCGCTTCCCAACGAGATTCCGGCGTCGCTGTTGTGGTCGGTCTGGTTGCCGACGATCAGCGTGTTGGAGCTCCCGGTGACCTGGATGCCCTTCGCGGACAGGCCGCTGATCGGCTGTCCCGCAAACGACACGTGGTTGCTGTCGATCGTGATATTCGAGGAATTGCTGATGGCGATGCCGGGCCCGGTGGTCTGGGTGATGGCGAACCCATGGACCTTGATGAAGCTCTTGCCGGAAATGGTCCAGCCGTTCGTCTGCCCCAGGATGGTGACCGCGGCCCCGGTCGCCGCCGTGAACACGATCGGGGCCGTCGACGTCCCGGAGTTCGCCGGATTGTCGTCCTCGGCGTACTGGCCGGCGTTCACGACCACGGTCTGCCCGGCCACCGCCACGGACGCCGCTTTGGAGATGGTGCAGAACGGCTGCGTCTGGGTCCCGGCACCGCTGTCCGAGCAGCCGCTGTTGTTCTTATCGACGAACAGCGTGGGGGCCACCGCCTGGGCAGGCGTGCTGTTCGCCAGGAGCATCGCCGCCAGCCAGGCGCCCAGGACGAGCCGCGTCCCCGGCACGGTGCCACCCCTCCCCGGGCGCGTCATGGCGCTGCCTCGACCGTCTGGGCTGGTGGTCGCGTTTTCGGCCGCCTGATGAGGTAGGCTGCCGTCTCAATGAGCAGCCCGATGGTCCGAGTGAGCGTCGGGTTGGCCAGGTAGGCGCGGTCGATGGCGACCCGCGCCGGGAGCAGGCGGCGCAGATAGTAGGCCTCCAGGTCTTCGACGTCCCGCGGCAGAATGTCCTGGTCACGGAGTCGCACCTGGACGGGACCGGTCAGGCCGGGCCGGTGCTGGAACACGAACTGGTACTCGGCCGGGTAGCGGGCGGCCAGCGCCAGGCTTTCGGGCCGCGGGCCAACCAGCGTCATCTCACCGCGCAGCACGTTGATGAGCTGAGGCAGTTCATCGAGACTCGTGCGGCGGAGGAACTCTCCCAACGGAGTGACCCGCGAGTCCTGGGGTGCGGTCACCTCCGGCCCAGGCGCGTCATCGCGCATGGATCGGAACTTGTAGATGTTGAACGGCTCTCCGCCTTGGCCCACGCGCGGTTGCCGATAGATGATCGGACCCGGACTGGTCAGCCGGACGGCAATCCCGACGGCCGCCAATAGCGGCGACAACAGCGGCAGCGCCGTCAGCGCCAGCGCCAGGTCGAGGGCGCGCCGGGCCTGGCTGGGCGGGATTCCCGGACGGCCCATGGCTCAGCCCACCTCCGGCAGCCCGGGCGCCGCCAGCGAAACCTGGCGGGCGCGCGTCACGAGCCAGAAGATGGTCACCAGCAGCGCCGTCGTGGTCAGGTAGGCGACGCTGGAGGCAATGGCGGCGCCGACCGCGCCGTAGCGCGGGATGAGCAGGAGGTCGAGCCCGACGGTTCCCACCAGGCCGACGCCGTAGGCCAGGGAATTCAGCCCAGGCCGGCCGGTGCCATACAGGAAGGCCGTGATGACCCCACCCACCCCTTCCCCGGCCAGCCCGATCAGCAGGATCTGCGCCGGCAGGATCGCCGCCGTGAAGGCGGCCCCGAACACGGCCGGGATCAGGAAGATCGCGCCCAGCGCCAGGGGAAGAACCCCGGTGGCCACCAGGCCTCCCGAACGGGGGATCAGCTGCCGCGCCCGGCGGGCCGCCACCAGGTGCCCGTCGCTGGCGTACCGGGGATAGAAGACCCAGAAAAGGGCGAGCGGGAGCAGGCGCACCAGTTCGGCGTATTTCGACGCCACGGCATACGTGCCGAGGGTGGCCGGTCCGGCCAGCGCGCCCAGGATGGCGAAGTCGAGTCGCAAATTCAGCAAGGCGATGACGCCGCCCACCTGTCCCCGGATACCGAAGCTGGCCACCCGGCGGGCCAGCGATAGCGACGGACGCCCCACCGATTGGAAGAAATCTCTCCGACTCAGGCGCGTCCAGCCGACCAGGCCGGTGCCGAGGTCGGCCAGGATGAGACCGGTGACGATCGCCAACGGGCCTCGGGCTCCGATCCCGAGGAGCCCGACGTAGACAGCCAGGAACATTAGCTCCTCGAGCACGATGATCCGGTTGCTGCCGTGGAGGTCCCCGCTCCCCTGGGACGATGACTTGGAGGTGGCCACGAAGAGCTTCGTCAGGACGATCAGGCCGGCGACCGCCACCAGAGCGGACGAGACGCCGCGAAAGAAAACGTGGGTCAGAACGGGAGCTGCCAGCGCCCACAGTGCCGCTCCCACCGTCCCCGCCACCGCCGCCATCGAGAGCAGCGTCAACGGCAGCCGTCGGTCCGACCGTGCCGGACCGGACAGGAAGAATGCCACCGCGCCCGGAAGTCCGGCCGAGAGCACGACCCCGACCAGCCCGGGTAAGACTCGCAGCAAGGCATAAATGCCGACCCCGGCCGGGCCGCTGACCCTGGCCACCAGCAGGGTGGCGAGCCCCAGCGAAACCAGAGCGGCGATGCGAGCCGCCAGATTCTCGAGGACCGGGCTCCGCCAGTGGCGAGTCAGGAAGCGGACCGTGCCTCGTCCCTCCCCCACAGGTGCACCGCGGCGATGACGGCCAGCAATGCCCAGACATGGCGGAAATGCAAGACCTCGTAGAAGAAGGCGGACACCGCCAGGGCGCCGATGGCGCCCAGCAAGGCATGGGCGCGCGGCACTACGGCGGCGACCCCAGCGGTCAACCGGGAGAATGCCACCGTCGAGGTCCTCAGGACGATCGAGGCGATCAAGGCGAGCAGGCCCACACCGCCCAGCAGTCCGCGCTCGACCACCGCCGCGATGTAATCGTTGTGCGCCTGCTTCACGAAGCTCGCCTGGCTGCTGGCCAGCTGCGTCTTCGTCGATCGCGGGCCCGACCCAACCAGGCCAGCATCGCCCAGCAGCGAGGTCGCTTCCTGGAGCAAGAGGCGGCGCTGCTGCAGACTCGCACCGCTCCGCCCGATTGAGTCCACGAGCAGCGGTTGGCCACTCTGATTCGCCCACCGCTGGATCTGTGTTGGTGGGGCAAGGGAAAAGGAGGCGACCAGGACCCCCCCGACCAGGAAGACCGACGCGACGGCCGCCACTGCCCCGAGGCGTTTGGCGACGGCGGCGGCGGTGGCGATGGCGACGCCCAGAGTGAGGGCGATGATCCCACCGTTCGAACCAGTGAGCGCCAGCGCCGCCGCGAGGAGCGCGTACGCGGCGATCCGTAACGGGCGAGCTCGGGGATAGCCGGTTGCCCAGATGACCATAAACGAGACGACGAAGTAGCTGGCCGCCATGTTGGCGTCGGTGAACGTGAGGGCGGCCCGCCCGCCGTACTGGTCGGTGATGCCGGCCAGCCCGGTGTAGCCCCGCTCCACCGCGAAGACCATCAGGCCGGCCCATCCGATGGCGCTCCAGGCCCACACCCGCACGATCACGCCGAGCGAAGCCGACGACTTTGCCACGTTGGCCACCGCCAGGGCCCACGCCAGGAGGAAGAGGTCCTGCACCAGGGCCAGCAGACCGGCGCCTGGGTCAGCGCCGGCCAGGGCGGCCAGCCCGCCCGCCGTCACCAGGATGCCGAGGGAGGCCGCATAGGGAGCGCGGAGTTTTTGCGGGAGGTATCCGGCCCAGAGCAGGGTGGCCACCACGGCCAAAGCCAGAAAGATGTCCGCTGGTGCCGCATTCCCAGGGCCAGCGGGACGCTGCAACGGGATCAATGCCACAGCCAGCGCGAGCGCCCCGGCCGCCAGACGCTCTCCCGTGGCGCGCACCGGTGTCTGTACACGCGCGGTGGGCCGTCGGAGCGCCATGGTGGCAATCACGATGTCCACGTGTCTGGCGGCCGCAGGCCGGCCAGCCGCTGAAAGAGCTGGAGGTGGCCGCTGGCAAAGCCCGGATGGTCGGCGGTGGCAGCCACTTCGGCGATTCCGGCCAGCACGGCATCTCGCCAGCACCCAGGGGAGGCGCCCAGGCGAGCCAGCCCCTCCTCAACAAAATGACGAAAGAGATCCGGAAACCAGCCCGCGCCCTCCATGGCGTAAACGAGGCCGCCGCCGAAGCTGCCCGCGCGCAAGCCGCGGTGCCCGACCACAAGGTGCCCGGGCCGGGTATGCCGGTCCAGGTAGAGGGCATAGGTGGACGCGAAGCGCACCAGGTCGCGGGCCGGCTCACCGAGGACGGACCCGGCCTCCCAATCCACCACCCCGGAGACGGCGCCCTCGGCAATCAACAGGTTCCCATACCAGAAATCGCCATGCACCGCGGTGCGAGGCGTTCGATGCTCACGCAGGCGGGCGTAGATGGCATCGAGCTCCCGAAGCGTGGAGTCCATGCCGGCGACAGCCCCAAAGCGGCCGGCGAGGAGAACGCCGATTCCCTGGTCCATCTCCAGGGCCATCGCCGGTCCGGCGGTGGCCCGGTGGAATTCGGCGAGCCAGGCGCCCGCCAGCGCGAAGTCGGAGGCGACGGCCCCTGGGCGGGCCGTGTGCCGCCACCCGTGGTACCGGCTGGTCATGGTCACGCCGGGCAACGCGTTCATGAGCAGGCCCCAGCGCCCACCCATTTCGACCTGGCCAACGACGCGAGGGATGGTCGACCGCGCCGGCTCGGCGCAGCGCCCGCGCAGGGCCAGGAGCACCCGCATTTCGCCCTCCAGCGCCGCCGCAGCCCTATCGGTGGTTGGCACTTTCAGAGCGAACCTGGGCTGCCCGCTGCCTTCGGGGATCAGCAGGACGGTGAGCTTCGGGTTTGGGTCTTTGGAAGAGCCGACCACGATGGTCTCGATGGCGTCGGAGTCGATGAAGTCGGCCAGCGACCGGCGGCGAAGGGTGACCACCGGATACGGGAGCGACTCCGGCGGCGCCGAAGCCCTGGCGATCATGGACGCCTCGCCAGGACCACCCGCGGAGCCGCCCTGCCGACCAGCGTCCAGGCGGCGAACCGGCGGGTCAAGCGAAGCCCGAGGTCAATCAGCAGCGCCGATCGGGCCCGACCCGGCGGGACGGCCAGCACCGCCGACCACAGATAGGAAAGCGCCGCTGGACGGTCCTGCACCAGGTAGGCGGGAGCGTGAATGGACGGCAGGAGAAGGTATTCGCGGTCGATCTCCAGACCCGCGGCGTCGGCCAGCCTCCGGCAGCGGCGCGGCGATCCAGGGGATGGGTCGCAGAGCACGACTTGCTCTCCACGGGCCAGCTCTCGCAGGCGTTCGGGCAAGCGCCGGCGCCCCGGACGGGACCTCGGGACATCGATCCGAATGGCCCCCGGAGGCATGAGCTCCCACCACCAGTCGGACCGCGTGGGCGCCATCATCAGTTCAGCACCGCAAACGGTCGCAAGCGGGCGACCGGCCGGACGAGGTTGTTCCTGACCAAGATGGCGAGCGCCGCATCGACGCCGCGGTCGTCGAGGTGCCGGACGGTCTCCGGCTCGGCGTGGGCGTAGTCGTACCGAACCGTGGTGTGGCCGCTCGGGTCGAGGCCGGACAGGCCGCGCTGGGCAAACTGCGTGATCGTGCTCCCCGCCCCATGGCAGGCGGAGTGCAGGCTCCGGGCCGAGCCCTCGGCAGCGACACACAAATAGGAAGAGGTGCGATGCGACCCGGGAAGCAGCACCGGCTGGCCGGTGTCAGCGAACACCGGATGGCCGACCATCTTCGATGCGGGGAAGGCGCGGCACGAGTTGTGGCGATGGACAACCGCCGGCGCTCCTCGGACCTCCTCCTCGTAAATCGAGTTATGAGGCGAGTCCACGACCAGCTGAGGGCCATCGCCGCCGAAAGCCTCCCGCGCCAGTGCGCCCAGGCTGGCATAGGTGGCGAGCCGGAAGGCAAAGCCATAGTTCATGGCGGCGGCGTTGGCCAGCATCAGGCGGCGGCCCTCGTCGCCGTTGATTGGCACCGCCGGGCAGTCACGCGAGAAATAGAGAGAGAAACGCTGCCGCAGCTCGGCCAGGGAACGGGCCGACGCCAGGTGGTAGATGGGACGCTGAGTCGCTCGCACCAGCTGCAGGGCCAGGGATGAGTGCTTGCGGCGGCCAAACAGCGCCCCCAGCTCTCCCGTCAGGGCCCCGCCGCCCGCGTGGTACTGGAGGGTCACCTGGCCCTGGTGCACGCCCAGCCGGCTGGCCACTACCGGGTCGAGGATCTCCTCCACCTCTTGCAGCTCGACGAAGTGGTTGCTGGGTCCGACCGTCCCGAAACGCAGCCGGGCGAGCTGAACCACCAGCCACGGCAGCTCCCGACGCAGGCGCTGCGCGCCTCCGTACGGCTCCAGGTCGAGCCGGCTCTGGGCTTCCACCCGGTCCAGTTCGGCAGGGTCGATCCCGCAGCGATCCACGGCGAACCAGCCGCCCTCTTCCGCGCAACGGAGGACGTCCCTCCCTGTCAACTCGAGGCGGTGCCTGGGTGGGAAGGGATACCGCGTTTTGACCCGCTGGTAGAAGGTGGCAATCGCCGCGCCGCTCGGCCGCTCCATGGGAAGCGCGATCAGCGCCATGCCGCAGTTCAAGGAGGCGCTGGTCAGGGTGGGCCGGATGGTCTCGCGGGTGGCGACCGCGATGCTGGAGGGCATCTCCATGTTGGACTTGTGGTGGAAGTCGGGCAGCACCACGGGAGGCGCAGCCAGGTCGGCGTCCCGGACGCCACGCTCCAGCACCGCGATGGTCGCCAGGTCGGCGGGCGATTCCGGACTGTCGAACACTCTCGCCGAGGTGGACAGCGCCTGCCCTTCGTCGCCGGCGGCGATGATGTCGACCCCGATCATGCGATCGACTCCAGCCGTTGAAGCAGATCGGCCAACGAGGCGCGCGGCCGGCGGCCGAGGACAAGCTCGAAGCACGGGAGCCGGTTGGCGAACTGGGCGGCGACCTCGGCGACTGGCGGATGGGCGGGACCGGCCCCGGTGGCCGACGCCAGGGTGGCCGCCAAGGACCAGTACCGCCGCAGCTCGCCGGCCATGTAGGTCCCGGTCACGAGCGATCGGGTGGCCGTGGTAGAGTCGCAAGACCGCACGAAGGGGAGCTCCTGCAGTCCGCGGCGCACCACGACCACCCGGTCGGGAACGAGACACGGAAGCCTGCCGCGCATCCGCACCTCGTGCCGCCCGTGAGTGGTCGGGCGGCCGATCGCATGCTCGAGACGCAGGGGCTCGACCACGCCCCACACCGAAGTGCCGTCGGCGACGCCCAGGTTGTCGCACGTCGCCCGGCCCCCCGCGCGCAGCTCGTGGCTGACCAGAGTCGACTTGCCGACGCCGCTGGGGCCCGCGAGCAGGGGCCGAGCCGCGCCGGCGATGCACGCCGAGACATGCAATGGAGCGAGCCCGCTGACGCCAGCCCACCAGAGCGCGGGGTACTGGAGCAGGACTGCACGCACCAGCAACCGAAAACGAGTGGGGAGCGCCCAGGCCGCCGCCCGGCTCCGGAGCGGCGGCCGCCAGCGAAACCTGAACGTCACCTGGCCAGGCCGGGGAGCGACATGGAGGTCGAATCCGGACGTGCACACGTCGTGCAGGATCGCCTCCCCCTCCCGCTGCCACGCCCCCCGCGTCAGGACATCGAAGCCTCGGAGATCAAAGGCGTCCCGAACGCCTTCGATGCGCACCACGACCGATGGCATGGCGCCGGGTGACGCCACGCGGAGCTCGCCCTGGGCCGCTTCTTCGATCAGCCGGGAGACCCATGGCAGCGCCGATACGACCTCGATCAGCTGACCGCCAGACTCCACCAGCTGGCGCGTCATTCTCCGCCTCGGATGGCGCCCAGCCCGGCGGCCGGCACTCGCGCCACGGCGGGAAGCGCCCACGCGGACCGCGGCCGGGCCATGGCCAGCGCCTGCTCGTAGGTGTCGGCAAGGTCACGACCGAGCTCTTGGGCATTGAACCGGTCGCCCACATGCTGCCGGGCCGCCAGGGCCATGGCGTGCGCGCGGGCCGGATGATCCAGGAGGTAGCCGATGGCGCGCGCCAGCGCGGCCGGGGCGCGGGGCGGGACCAGCAACCCAGTCTTCCCCGGGACGACCACTTCGGGAACGGCATTGACGGTCGTGGCTACCACCGGGATGCCGGTCACCATCGCCTCGACCAGGGCGCAGGGAAGACCCTCGTAGAGGCTTGCCATGGCGAACACGTCCAGACCGGGGAGGAGCCAGGCCACATCGTCGCGCTCGCCCAGCAGCTGGAACCGGTTTGCCAGGCCGAGGCGGTCCACCATCTCCTGCACGCGCGCGCGCAGGGGCCCATCGCCGATCCAGACCGCGCGGACATCGGGCCGCAGGCTGGCGATGGCCGCCACCAGGTCCTCCGGGCTCTTCTGCGAGTCGAGCCGGCCGACCGTCCCCACCAGGAGACAGTCCGGCGGCACCCGCAACAGTCGCCGGGCCGCCTGGCGGCTCTCGGCGGAGACCGGGATGGTGTGTGCGTCGATGGCGCTGCTGATGGCGCGCACCCGGTCCGGTGGGGCGATCCCGAGCCGGATCGCCTCCGCCGCCACCGAGGCGCCGACCGCCAAGAAGGCATCCGTGATCCGTCCCAACCGGCGCTCGGCGTTGATGTACGCAGCTCGCCGTGGCCACGATTGGAAGGCATGGAACGGAAAGCCGTGGAACGTGTGAACGATGGCCGGCACCCCGGCCTGCCACGCCGCCAGCCGGCCCAGGGCTCCGGCCTTGGAGCTGTGCGTGTGCACGAGATCGAACCGGCGGTCGGCCAGCAAGCGGGTCAACTCGCGCAACCCCTGCCAGTCCTGCAACGGGTTCAACTCCGGGCGCATGTGCTCGAGCCGGACCACCTCGAAGCCGGCCCGCTCCGCTTGCACCAGCAAGCCGCCGCCGGCGGCCGACAGGATGGTTACGGCGTACCGCTGCGGGTCGATCGCCAGCGCCCCTCGGTAGGCCACGCCTCCCGCCCCCGCGATAAAGCGGGTGATGACCTGAGCCACCCGCAGCCGGCCGCCGGCGGTCATCGCGGCGTCCCGAAAAAGCCGGCCACCAGGAGCCACAGGATCATGAGGCCCGTCGCCGCCCAGATGGCCGCGCCGGTCACCCAGCGGACCAGGTGCCGGCGTCGGCGCCGGATGATTCGCAGTCGCCGTTCCAGCGGGAGGTCGCCTCCGAGACCGCCCGGGATGGCGCGCATCAGAAGCCGTCCGGGTACGGCGCGTCCAGCACGACCGGCTCATCGGCGGGCGGGGCCGTGTACTCAGGCAGGATGGTTGAAAGACAGGACAGGACGGCGTCGCGCCGGTTGGCCTGGGCGGCCACAAACAGGTCCTCCAGGCGAAACTCAAAATCGTCGGCCAGCGGCCGCGACCGCGTCGCCCAGATCTTCGGGTGGTCGGTGGCGAACCGCTCCTCGCGTTCGCTGAAGAGGGCCTCGTTGAGTTTTTCGCCTCGCCGCAGGCCGGTGAAACGGATCCGCACGTCCTGTTCACCGAAGTGGACCTGCTCGGCGTAGTTCCGGACCAGGTCTACGATGCGGACGGGCTCACCCATGTCGAGCACGAACGTCTCGCCCGACTCGGCCATGCTGGCCGCCTCGATCACGAGCCCGACCGCTTCCTCGACGGTCATGAAGAAGCGGGTGACCTCCGGGTGCGTCACTGTGACCTCGTCGCCGTTCTCCATCTGCTCCGAGAGGATGGACAGGAACGACCCGCGGCTGCCGAGGACGTTGCCAAAGCGGACGGAGGCGAACCGGGTCGGCCTGCTGCGGTGCGCCTGCACGATCATCTCCGCCAGCCGCTTGGTGGCGCCCAGGATGGAGGTGGGATCGGCGGCCTTGTCGGTGGAGATCAAGATGAATCGCTCGGCACCGGTCCGATCAGCCGCCTCCACCAGGGTTTTGGTGCCGAGCACGTTGGACTTCACGCCCTCGCACGGGTTGTGCTCCAGCAATGGAAGGTGCTTGTGGGCCGCGGCGTGGAAGACGACCTGCGGATGGAGATCCTCGAAGAGCTGGTCGATGCGCTCTCGATCTCGTATGTCGGCCATGATGAGATCGTCGGTGTCGAGCAGCGCCTCGCCATGCAGCTGCATCTGCAGCCGGTGCAGGTTCGACTCGTCGTGGTCCAGCATGTAGAGGGCAGACGGGTCGAAGCCATTGATCTGCCGGCAGAGCTCGCTGCCGATCGACCCTCCGGCGCCGGTGACCAGGACCCGTTTGCCTTCGACGACCTCCCGCGAGTTCATGCGCATGACGTGCACCTCCTCGCGGCCCAGCAGGCGGTCAACCCGCAACCGGCGCAGGTCGCTGACGCGCGCGTCCCGCTCGAGCGCGGCCACAAAGGACGGGAGGTAACGGACGGCCACCCCGGCGGCCGATGCGGCTTCCGCGAGTAGCCGGATGCGGGCGGCGGGCAGCGACGGAATGGCGACGATCACGACGTCCACGCCGTGCTCCACCGCGATTCGGCGCAGGTCGCTGATTCGGCCCAGGACCGGGAGGCCAAGGGCCGGGCCCTTGGCCGGGTTGTCATCCAGGAAGCCGATGGGACGGATGCCGAACTCCGGCATCCGACGAAGATCCCGAGCCATGGTGCGTCCCGCCTGACCGGCCCCGACGATAAGGCAGCGCCAGCCCGCGGGCGCCGACGCGGGAGCTTGCGGGGTGAGTCTCTCGGAGAGGCGGCTCACAGGATCGCGCTCCGCGATTCGCGGCGCTCCCCGCGCCCTGCCGGTGATAGATTCGCCAGCTCAGCGATCACCTGGCAGACCCGCTCCATGCTGGCATCCGAGAGCGCCGGGTACAGGGGCAGCGACACGATCTCTTCGAAGACGGAGTCCGCGGCCGGAAAGTGGCCGATGATGTCGCTGCCCAGCACTCGACGGAAATACGGCTGTTGATGCACGGGGATGAAGTGCACCGAGCAGTGGATGCCGCGCTCCGCCAGGTTGCGAATGAACTGGTCGCGGGCCATGCCAAACGCTGGCTTGACCTTGATCACGTACAGGTGCCAGGCGTGCAGGCCATGCGCCGGCCACGACGGTGTCTGGAGTCCGGGTTTGTCGGCCAGACGGTAGTCGTACCGGCGGGCGAGGTCGACCCGCCGCTCCTGCCAGCGCGGCAGGTGCTGCAGCTGGGCACGGCCGATGGCCGCTTGAACGTCGGACATGTTGGCTTTCAGCCCTGGCACGTCCACGCTGTAGCGCCAGCTGGCGCCGGGCACGTAGCGCTTCCAGGCATCCCCGCTCATCCCATGCAACCGGGCGCGGCGGACGTAATCGGCGAACTCTGGATCGGAGGTTACGATCATCCCCCCCTCCCCGATCGCCAGGTTTTTGGTGGCATAGAAGCTGAAGCAGGTCGCAATCGAGATGGTGCCCACCGGCCGGTCGCCCGCCCGGGTGCCCAGGGCGTGGGCGGCGTCTTCGACCACGCGGTCGAGCGGCACACCGGCCGCCGCCGCCATCTCCTCCACCGGCGCCGGGTAGCCGGCGTAGTGGAGAACGACCATCGCCTGTGCCCTGCCCGATCGCCGAACCGCCGCCGCCGTGGTGAACGCATCCGGCATCAAGGTCTCCGGGTTCACGTCCACCAGTACCGGCGTGAGCCCGGCGTGGATGATGGCGTGGATGGCGCCACAGAAGGTCATGGTGGAGGTCAGCACCCGAGCGCCCGCGGGGAGGCGGAGGGCCCGCAGCGACAGTTCGATGGCCGCTGTGCAGGATGAGACGGCAACGGCATGCTGGGCACCAATCCAGGCCGCGAACTCCCGCTCGAACTCCGCCACCTCTGGGCCGGTCGTGACCCAGCCGGAGGCGAGGACCCGCGCCGCGGCCTCGCGCGCCTCCGGGCTGATCTCCGTGACCGCGAACGGCACGACAGTCGTCCCGGTCGCAGCCTCGACGGTGGTTGCCACTAGGCCTCGCTCCGGTAAGCGCGGTCGCGCGTCCCGGCGAGCGCGACGATTTCCTCGCTGACTTCGGAGCGCTGCGTCATTGGATTGGCGCGGTCCGGCTGAGACCCCGGCGAGAGGCGACGGCCGAGGAACCCGCGCCGCCAGAAGGGCGCTGACCGATACGTGATAACGCCCAGCAGCGGCCAGCCGGTGATTCCGATCAGGTCAGATACCGGAACGAGGTCCGCCTTCTTGACGGTCGATGGCGCCACCAGCACGATGCCGGCCGGACCCGAATGGCCGTTGGCCGCTGCCGGAGGCCGCATCATGAGCGGACGCACCAGCACCGACCGTGCCCCGGGAACCTCAGGGGACCCGGGCGACTCGGCATTGTTCATCAGCCGCTGGAGACGTTCCGCCACCGGCAGGAGGTCCACCGAGCGGTCCACCGCCACCAACTCGACGGTCTGCACCTGAGCTGCCTCGGCCGCGAGACGGAGGTGCGACGCCAGCACAGCGAGGTCTAACGATTCACGGCTCATCACGCACCCTCCAGGCGGAATGGCAGTTCTCCGAGGACCGGCGCACCCAGAGCGGTCCCCAGGGCCCGCTGGCCGATCACCGTCGGCCGCACCGTTTCGAGCAGGGCAGCTATGCCAACGCCAGCCGTGAGCCCCAGCAGGAGCCCCAGCGCCACGTAGGTCAACCGCTGCGTCGGGTCGGGGCCGACCGGCGGCGTCGCCGGGTCGATCACGGTGGGCTTTGGTGGAATGGCGCCGGCGGCCAGCAGGTTTTCGCGCTCGGCCTCGAGTGCGACTTTCTCTGTGGCCATGTCACCACGCCGGGTCCGTAGCGCACTGAGGCTGTTGGCGGTCTGCGCGGCTCGCGCCGCCGCAGCCGCGGCGTCCGCGCTCACCGCCCGGGCAGTGAAGTCGTTCGCCGGCGGAGGCGCCGCCAGCGAGGATTTCACGAGCGCCGCGACCTGCGAGTCGAGGTCGCCGATGCTCGCGTCCAGGGCCTGGATTCGGGTGTCCAGGTCGGACACCAGCTGAACCGCCTGCCCGCGGCTCGTCTCGAGCCTGGTTTCGATGAGGTCGTCGGCGATCGCGTTGGCCAGGGCTGCCGCTCGCATCGGGTCGAAATCCCTGGCCGAGATTTGAAGGATCGCCGAGCTGCCGAGTGGCTGGAGCTTGATATCACAGGCGGCGACGGTGGCGGCGTCCCGCCGAATTCCGACTTTCGCCAGCGCAGCCGCCACGTGGGCTGGGCTGGTCACAATCGCCCGCGCCGTGGAGGCGATCGCGGCGGACTCGGCCTCCGCCTTGGGGTTCGCCGTGTCCAGCACAACCCGGGTCGTCGCTGAGTACAGTGGCGGGTCGGACGGGGTTAGACCGAATGCCCACCGCGAGCAGGAATGCACACCGTACTGCCCGATGGCCAAGCTGTGGCCCGACCGCACGGCGAGACCGATGCCCAGACCAGCCACCACCAACGCCAAGACGAGCTTCGTGTGGCCGCCCAGGATGCGTCGAAGCGCTTCATTGACTTCCATCCGCGTCGCACCTCCCCTCTCCCCTCGGGTAATAAATCCGGCCGCACGAGGACCGCATGGCCCCAGTGGCGCAAGTCAGGATGTGAAACGTGTGGCGGCCGCCGGGGCACCGTGAACGATAGGCCGACCGCGCTGACGGTCAATGGTCACAAGTGACCATTTTTGAGTTGGGTACGACCTCGCACTGGCGAAGCCGACCGGGTTAGGCCTCTTTGGTCCCTTCGACCGTCGGAAGCGTGCGCTTCACGACGTCCTGGTAGAGTGAGGCCGCCTGCGCTCGGTTCCGCGCTTCCAACTTTTTCAAAATCTTCTGCACGTGCTTGTTGACCGTCGTCTGCGCTATCCCCAAGCGGGCAGCGATCTCGCGGTTGGTGCGACCGGCACGGATCTGAGCCAGCACCTCCGACTCACGACCGCTCAAGAGTTGATGCGCCTGATACAGCGAGCGGCCGCCGTTCTTGGTCGCCCGACCCTTGCGAAAACGCTGCAGGAGGTCAACGGACGCCCGCCGATAGTGGGTCCGCGATCCGCCGAGCAGCGCTCGTAGCGACTCCACCAGTTCCTCGGCGTGAACATCCTTCGCCAGATATCCGGCTGCCCCCGCCTTCCCGGCGGCGAACACCACATGGTCGTCGACCGTCGCGCTCATCATCACGACCGGGGTGTTCGGATGGGCGCGCACGATGGCCCGCGTCGCGTCGATCCCGTCGCTCAGGTCGCCGAGGTTCACGTCCATCAGTACGACGTCTACCGGCGCCTCCGACAGCCAGCGGCGCGCCTCCCCGGCAGAGGCTACGTCCCAGCGGACGCGCACGTCAGCATGCTCGCTCAGGGCGTTTCGCAGACCGAGCCGGAAGAGTGGGTGGTCGTCGACAATCCCTATCCGCATGCCCGGCCTGGACTCTCAGTCTCCAGAATCTGTACTTTCCGTGCTAGCGACCCTTTTGTCAAGGGCCTCACCGCCGGGCACTGGCGAGTGCTGGAGCATGGTGAAGGTCGAAAGCCCGGCAATCATCGGGGAGTCCAGGCTCAGATTCAGCTCGGGGGCGGCCGAGGAGACCGACCCGGCCACCGTCGCGAACCGAAACCGGTTTACCGTGAAGCACACCGCCGGCAGGCAGTCCTGGCGGCCGCCCACGATCGCGCCGGTCCCGGACCAGGTGGCCGTAACGTGGATTGAAATGGAGCCAGATGTGCTGATCGCCTGCGAACTGTCGGGCGTCGCGCAGCTGGGGAAGCGCAGGTCTGACGTCGAGACCACAATCCAGGCGTCGACCCTGGCGGCGTCGAGCCGCTCGAAATGGAGGGCTTGCGGGTCAACGGCCTGGAAGGCATCGAACGTCCGCGACACCCATTGGTCGGCGACCTGGTCGCAGAAGGATTGGGAACCGCTGACGAGCACCGCCCGCGTCCGCGTGGGCGGGTCGGGCGTCGTCTGGGTGCGGTTGCCAATGAGGTCGATGGTCAGCTGTCCGCCATTGTCCAGTGTCCAGGACCCAATCGCTCTCGAGGTGTGGACGGACTGGAACGAGACGGGAGCATCGGCGACCGCGGTGATCGCACCGGTGCTCAGGCCTCCCATGCACAGAAGCGCCACGAGTGCCGGTTTCGCAGTCAACCGGCGGCGATCCTTGTCTGGTGTAAGCGCACTTAGCTGATTCATGGTGTCCGCCATCCTCTCCCCTCGTCGCCCACCTTTCCAATTGGTGGCGAGGATCTTCGCCGTTCTTTGCTAGACCATAACGGATCACGCTGGGTGATCAATGGTTATAACTAACCATTTTTCGTTTACGACATTGACATTTCGGGATCCTTGCGTACCGTGGTGACCGTGTGGACCATGGTCTGGTGTAGGGCCGGAAGGGGGGGACTGGTGAGGCCGTGGACCGGATCAGTCGCAGCCGGCATCCTCGGGTTGACACTGCTGACATCCTGCAGCTCCCCGGGTGGCCAGCGCGTCGCGGCCACGACCCCGACGCCCGTGCCCACCAGCAATGCGCCGCAGCGCCTGGAGACCAGCGCCGACGTTGCCTGGGACCGCACCGGAGCTGACCCCACTCACTGCGGGAACTTCACGGTTACCTTCACGTACAAGGCGCCGGGCGCGGCCATCCTGAGCAAGGTTAAAGGACGAACCCTGACCATCAAGCTCAGTGCCCATACAGGGAAAACCTCGCAGACCGCAACCGTCCCGGGTGGTCCGCTCGACGGCGAGGCGCGGACTCAGGCATTCGATGATCAGGGTGTAGTGAGTTTCAAGTTCCGTACGCTACTGGCCAAGGGAACCGGCTTTGTCAGCTGGGCTGCCACGGCTGTCAATCCACCGGTGGACGCTCCCCTGGTCGGGGCTGGCCGGGCCTGCTGAGGGAGGCGTACCAGGCCGAATCCGAGCTACGCGGCCGTGATGCTCGCGTCGTCGGCGTAGAAGCAGGTCCCCACCGCGGCATTGGGTACGTAGACCTGGAAGTCGAGAGTCGATCCTGGTGAGACGGGAACGTAGGTAACGATCACCTGCTGCCACGCGGTGGTCAGCGTCACGATCGTGGAGTTCTGTCCGGCGAAGGCCGTGTTGCCGTTCGTGTACTCGCGAATCTTCAGCTTCAAGCTGGCCCCGGCGGTGTCGGCACGCACCCAGATACTCGCCGTGTACGTCCCCGCCACCGTGGTTGCGACCCAGTTGGGCGAGTCGTTCAAGATGCAGTACTGCGGGGCGGTCCCGGTGTTGGTAAGCAGCGCAGACCAGCTACCGGAATGTGGCCCGCTTGAGACGCGAGTCAGCGTGACGGTGCTGAACCCGGCAGTATTCCACCCGGAGGTATCCGCTTCAAAGCTGGGGTTGCCGACCAGATTGTTCCCGTTCGTCACGGTCACCGTGGCGTTGGCGGTCGAGGAGAGACCAGTCGTGTCGACGACCGTCACCACCGTACTGAAGGTTCCGCCGTCGTAGAGGTGGGTCGCGGTGGCAGAAGATTGTGGGCCGATCACTGTCCCGTCGCCGAAGTCGAACTTGTAGGTCGCGATCGGGGTCGCGTCCGTATCCGTGGACTTCGACGCGTCGGCCGTCACCGTCAGCGGCGCGGTCCCTGAGGCAGGACTCACCGTCAGAGCGGCCAGCGGCGCCGAGTCGGCCCCGCTGGCGGTCACGGAGACGGTGGCGGTCTTGGTGGCGGCCAGGCCGGCCGTGTCAGTCACCTTTACCGTCACCGTGAAACTGCCCGCGCCGTTGTAGGTGTGAGTGGCGGTGGCCGCTGCGCCCGGACCCACGACCGTACCATCGCCGAAGTCGAACTTGTAGGTGGAAATTGGCGTCGTGTCCTTATCGCTTGAGGCGGACGCGTCCGCGGTCACCGCTAGCGGGGCACCACCTGACGCTGGACTCACCGTCAGCGCGGCTGCCGGTGGCGAGTCGGACACCGTCACGCTGGCGCTCTTGGAGGACGCCAAGCCGGCCGTGTCGGTCACGGTCACCGTCACCGTGAAGGTGCCGGCGCCGTTGTAGGCATGAGCGGCGGTGGTCGCTGCGCCCGGACCCACTATCGTGCCGTCGCCAAAATCGAACTTGTACGTGGAAATCGGCGTGCTGTCCTTGTCCGTCGAGGCCGATCCATCCGCCGTCACCGCCAGCGGCGCACCGCCCGAGCTCGGACTCACCGCCAAGGCGGGTATCGGTGCCGAGTCGGACACCGTCACGCTGGCGCTCTTGGTGGCGGCCAGGCCCGCCGTGTCCGTCACGGTGACCGTCACCGTGAAGCTGCCGGCTCCGTTGTAGGTGTGCGTGGCGGTGGCCGCTGCGCCGGGACCCACCACCGTGCTATCGCCAAAGTCGAACTTATAGGACGCGATCGGGCTGGTGTCCTTGTCGGTGGAGGTGGACGCGTCCGCGGTCACCGCCAGCGGCGCACCACCTGACCCTGGACTCACCGTCAGGGCAGCCACCGGCGGCGAGTCGGAGATGGTCACGCTGGCGCTCTTGAAGGACGCCAGGCCGGCCGTGTCCGTCACCGTCACCGTCACGGTGAACGTGCCGGCGCCATTGTAGGTATGAGCGGCGGTGGTCGCTGCGCCTGGACCCACCACCGTGCCATCGCCAAAGTCGAACTTATAGGTCGCGATCGGTGTGCTGTCCTTGTCGGTGGAGGCGGAAGCATCCCCGGTCACCGTTAGCGGCGCTCCACCCGAGGTCGGAGTCACGCTCAGGGCAGCCGTCGGGGCTGAATCTCCCACCGAGACTGTCACCGTCTTTGTCGAGGACAACCCTGCCGTGTCAGTGACGGTCAGGGTCGTGACAAACGCGCCCGTTCCGTTGTAGGTGTGGGTGGCGGTGGCGGTCGATTGCGGACCAACGACCGCCCCGTCACCGAAGTCGAACTTGTACGTGGAAATCGGCGTGCTGTCCTTGTCGGTGGAAGTGGAAGCATCCGCGGTCACCGCCAGCGGCGCGCCACCTGAGGTTGGGTTTACGGCCAGCGCGGCCACCGGCGGCGAGTCGGAGACCGTTACGCCGGCGCTTCTGGTGGTGGCCAGGCCGGCCGTGTCGGTGACCGTGACCGTCACGGTGAAGCTGCCCGCGCCGTTGTACGTGTGAGTTGCCGTGGCCGCGGATGCCGGACCCACAACGGTGCCGTCGCCGAAGTCGAACTTGTAGGTGGAAATCGGCGTGCTGTCATTGTCGGTGGAAGCGGATGCATCCGCGGTCACCGTCAGCGGTGCTCCGCCCGAGGTCGGGCTCACGCTTAGAGCAGCCGCCGGCGCTGAATCTGCCACCGAGACCGTCACGGTATTCGTCGAGGACAACCCTGCCGTGTCAGTGACGGTCAGTGTCACGACAAAGGCGCCACTGCCGTTATAGGTGTGGTTGGCGGTCGCAGCTGACTGTGGGCCGACGACGGTTCCGTCGCCGAAGTCGAATTTGTAGGTGGAAATCGGCGTGTTGTCCTTGTCAGCGGAAACGGATGCATCTGCAGTCACTGTGAGCGGCGCGCTCCCTGAGGTCGGACTGACCGTCAGGGCGGCTACCGGCGGCGAGTCTGACACCGTCACGCTGGCGCTCTTGCTGGAGCTCAGGCCGGCGGTGTCGGTCACGGTGACCGTCACCGTGAAGCTGCCCGCCCCGTTGTAGGTGTGGCTGGCTGTGGCCACGGACGCGGGGCCCACTACGCTGCCATCGCCAAAGTCAAGCCTGTAGGTCGCGATCGGGCTGGTGTCCTTGTCAGTAGAAGCGGACGCGTCCGCCGTGACGGCCAGCGGCGCACCGCCCGAGCTCGGACTCACCGTCAGGGCGGCCACGGGCGCCGAGTCGGACACCGTCACGCTGGCGCTCTTGCTGGAGCTCAGGCCGGCGGTGTCGGTTACGGTGACCGTCACCGTGAAGCTGCCCGCCCCGTTGTAGGTGTGGCTGGCGATGGCAGCGGATGCCGGACCCACCACGGTGCCATCGCCAAAGTCAAACTTGTAGGTCGAAATGGGCGTGGTGTCCCTATCTGTCGACGCGGATGCGTCCGCCGTGACCGCCATCGGTGCGCCGCCGGACGCCGGGTTGACTGTCAGGGTGGCAACTGGTGCTGAGTCGGCCACCGTTACATTGGCGCTCTTGGTGGAGGCCAGGCCGGCGGTGTCGGTCACGGTGACCGTCACCGTGAAGGTCCCCACGCCGTTATAGGTGTGAGCGGCCGTGGCCGCGGATGCCGGACCCACCAGCGTGCCATCGCCAAAGTCGAACTTATAGGTAGAAATCGGCGTGGTGTCCTTGTCGGTGGAGGCCGATGCATCCGCAGTCACCGTCAGCGGCGCGCTCCCTGAGGTCGGACTGACAGCCAGCGCGGCCACGGGCGGCGAGTCGGATACCGTTACGCTGGCGCTCTTGGTGGAGGCCAGGCCAGCCGTGTCGGTCACGGTGACCGACACCGTGAAGGTGCCGGCGCCGTTGTAGGTGTGCGTGGCGGTGGACGTGGAGGCGGGCCCCACTACCGTGCCGTCGCCGAAGTCGAACTTGTACGTCGAGATCGGCGTACTGTCCTTGTCGCTCGAGGTGGAAGCATCCGCGGTCACCGTCAGCGGCGCTGCGCCCGAGGTCGGACTGACAGCCAGCGCGGCCACGGGCGGCGAGTCGGAGATGGTCACGCTGGCGCTCTTGGTGGAGGCCAGGCCGGCCGTGTCCGTCACAGTGACGGTCACCGTGAAGGTGCCCGCTCCGTTGTAGGTGTGGGTGCCGGTGGTGGCCGATTGCGGACCGATCACCGTCCCGTCACCCAAGTCGAACTTGTAGAAGGCGATCGGCGTCGCATCTGTATCCGTTGACTTGGACGCGTCCGCGGTCACTGTCAGCGGCGCACCACCTGAGGTCGGACTGACGGCGAGGGCTGCGACTGGTGCTGCATCCGGCGTGGCAGCGAAGTAGGTCGCCATCGCTGCCATCCACGTGCCTCCGCTGTTTCCCGAGGCCGCGTACCGACCAGAGGTGGCTACGATCGCCTGCGCCGAGTCGAGGATGTCGTCCGGGGCGATCGCCAGGCTTGGGGCGGCGGTCCATCCACTCGCCCACGTCGGAGGGTTGCCGGACTGGATCCCCACCGTGCCAAAGAGGAGCTCGGTGGCGTGCGTGGTGGTGGCGGTGGTGCCCGAACTGAAGGCGGTACTGGTGCCAGACGCCCCGGCACCCTGGTCGCGAGCCGCCACGCCCCCGAACTCATCCGCGGTGACCCAGGTCTGCCCGGCGGTCGGGTACGTGATGGTAATCGACTTGCCGCCCACCAGCGGCTTGACGTTGAGACTCGACATGATGAGCGTCCGGTCTCCCGCGGACCCATCATTCACATCCTGGTCCACGCTGTACACATTTCCGGCAGTGTCGCTTGCCGAGATCGGCGCAGTCATGGAGGAGACACTGCCGAGCATCACGGAAATCAAAATGGCGTGTCCGGCACCGACACCGGTGGCGGCGATGGGAAGGCTGACGCTCCCTGAGGTTTTGCTCACCGTGCTCTGCCCGATTCGATCGGCATAGAAGATGCCGGTCGAACCGCTGGGCGTGATCGGCGTACCGACCGGACTCGCGGTGGCCGACGGTGTGGGCGTCGACGTGGGAGTGGGCGTCGGGCTGGTGGTGCCGGCGAGTGAGGTCGCGGTCCAGGATCGCGACTCGTCATTGGGGCCCGGTGGAGGACAGACAACCGTATCTACGCCCCCGGTGTTAATCGTTCGTGCCGCGTCCTGATAGTCCGTGGTGGTCGAACCAACCGTAACGTGAATGACCGGGATCTCCGTCGATGGTGGACTGCACGTGCCGCGCGATGGGTTCGGAGAGAAGTCCGACGTGTCGAAATTGGCCGAGGCGGTCTCGGTCAGGATCAGCGAGCCGTTCCTGGTCCCGTCATTCGCCGGGATCGTCCGATTTGTTCCCCACAGGTCGTAGTGCGACCCGTCGATGTCCACCGTGACCTGCACCCCGGTGATGGGCGTTGTGGTGGAGTTGTCGAGCCGGATAGCCCCCGCATCCCAGTTGGACGAGGTCCCGACGAAATTGACATTCGGCGAACCCATCCAGGGAACGGGGAACAGTCCATTGGAAGGCGGGTGATGCGTGTCGGCGTAGGCCGCATAGACGGAGAGCCCGGCAGGCGGAGCCGCGTGAACTGGACCGAGCTGAGTCGCCACTCCGGCAACGGCCAATAAGAGCGCCGAACCAGCGGTCACCCGCCGGAAGGCCGATGTTCGTCTCGGAACGGGCGAACGGAAGGTCCCAACTGACGGCGCGGGGAGCCCGTCCAGCATGGCGATGACCCTGTGACCGACCAGGCACTGCCGCTGGCCGCAGCCGGCCTCCCCTTACCGCACGTTATCCCGCCATTTGCTGGTTTGTCAATGGCCTAGGTCAAAGCCGTGCTCTTGACGGAGGCAACCGGTCTCGAGGACCTCAGACCAGCATCATCCGGATGGACCGCCACACGATCCCGACAACCGCTGCCACGATCACGACGACGACGCCGGTCGGCAAGGGATCGTCCGCCGGTGATGCCGGGAGTCCTGGGCTGGGCGCGGCCACCGGCGGAGACGGCGCCCCAGCCCCGGCTGGTTGCGGCGCTGCAGCCTTTGTCGGAATGACCGATTTCGCGACTGCCTTCGGGCTGCTGGCTGGGGCACGTGCCGGAGCAGGGGACGCAGGCGCCGGAGTGCTGGTCGGAGTCGCGGTCGGCGAGCCGCCCAGTGTGGGATCGGGAGAAGGGGTCGGCGCAGGCGTCGGAGCCGGTGCAGGGGTCAAAGTGGGTGCAGGCGTCGGGGTCGGCGCAGGCGTGGCGGCACCACCGGAGACAAGCGTCCATGGCCGAGACTCGTCATTAGGGCCAGGGGGCGGGCAGGCGACGGCGTCGATCCCGCCGGTGTTCAAGGTTTGGGCAGTGTCTGAATAGTCAGCGCTCGTCCCGCCAACCGTGAGATGGATGACCGCCACTGCAGTGGATACCGGACTGCAAACCCCTCTTGGTGGGTTGGGAGGGGAGTCGGAGGTATCGAAATTGGCAAAGACGGTTTCCGTCAGGATCAGCGAGCCGGCTGCCGGAATGCTGAGATTCGGCCCCCACAAGCCATAAGTCTGGGAGCCAATCTGGACGCTCACGTCAACTCCGGTGACCGGGGTACTCATCGAGTTGTCAAGTCGGATGGCGCCCGCGTCCCAGTTCGAGGTGGTCCCGATGAAGGTGACATTGGGCGAACCCATCCAGGGGGAGGGGAAGGCTCCGATGATGGACTGGTGGTGCGTATCGGCATATGCCACGTAGACGGCGATTCCAGAAATGCCGCCTGCATCAGCCGACACGGTGTGCCAGCCCCCGCCGCCCACAGCCAGGAGCAGGGAAGTAATCGCCGCCTGGCTCCCAGCGCCAAAGCGTGGCCTGCCTCCTCCCACCAGCTTCCAGTTTCACGCGGCCCCCATGAGGGTGCGGCCGCGAACCCCTGACGAACCGATGAGCAATCTGTAACAGGGCGTGTGGCGACGCTCCCGACCGCAGCGCGGTGTCAGCCCGAGCTAAGCCGGCGCCACCTGGATCGCGGTTGGCGGAGTCATTTCCACGCGCCCATGGCTGGCTCCATCCGCGCCCGCCTTCCCGTTCGGCCGGCGGCCGGGCAGGTGACGGGGAGCTTCCAGGGTCACCAGGGTGCCTGCTCCGGATGAACTCTCAATCAGGAAGCGACCACCGATTTGAGCCAGGCGCTCCTGGTTGCCTAGCAGACCCAGGCCCCTCCCGTCTTCGTCGACCGTAATCCCCTCCGGCGAGAAGCCGACGCCGTCGTCCTTGACGGTCACCCGGATGTGCCCGTTGGGTGACTCCAGGCAGATCTGGACGCCGGTGGCCTTCGCGTACCGGGCGACGTTGGTCACCGATTCCCTGATCACACGGGCGAGCTGGCGGGCCGTTTCGGTATCGAGGCTTGTGTCGAGCCGCTGATCATACCAGGCGAGCGTGCACCCCGCTCCTCCGAGGACACTCACGGCGTACCGGCGTGCTTCCTCCAGGTCATCGATGTCGGCCCCCTGGTAGCGGAGGCCATGGGCAACCGCCCGGGCACGGTTCAGGGCTTCCTGGGCAGCGTTTTCGATAACTTCGAGCTCAGCGGGTCCGGCGTAGCCGGAGCTCTTCGCCGTTCGCAGCCACATGAGCAAGGCGGTAAGCGACTGGCCCACTTCGTCATGCACCTCGCGGGCGAGGTGGTCCCGCTCGGCCAGGGTTGTGAGGAGCATCTGCCGCCGCCGCTCCGCGAGGATCTCGTACTGCACGGACCGATCCGCATCCAGGGCTTTCCCGATGCGGGATGCGAGGAACTCCAGGAATGCAACCCTTTCCGCCGACACAAGCCGGGCGCGGCGGCCCCGCTCCTCGCCGACGAATAGCACCCCTCTGCCCCGCGCTCCGTCCGAGAAAGGCAAGATGATCCCGGTCCGTGTCGTCGGCGTGAACAGTAG
>Ga0209802_1000262_pt1 | contig 40214 bp, 34 predicted proteins | sample GraSoiAngelo_129_FD_185886 | JGI IMG/M metagenome (GOLD analysis project Ga0209802, IMG submission 185886) | Grasslands soil microbial communities from the Angelo Coastal Reserve, California, USA - 14_0927_12_40cm (SPAdes) (version 2) | ecosystem: Environmental > Terrestrial > Soil > Grasslands ...
ACGCATCCATTATTGAGGCGCCTACCAGTGACCTCAAACTCAGCGCTTATGGCATTTCACGGGACGAAGTCCTGCGCCGCGTCCGCGATGCGGTCTCTTTTGCAATCCAGAACGACATCACTGTAGCTTTCTTTGCCGTGGACGGCACGCGCACCGACCTCGGCTTCTTGAAAAGTGTTTACCTTGCCGCGATGGACGCGGGAGCCAAGGAAATTGTGGTGGTTGACACCATCGGCGCATGTGGACCGGAAGCGGTGGAGTTTCTCGTCCGAGAAGTCTGCGGTTGGGTTGGCAAGGACACCCCCGTTCACTTTCACGGCCACAATGATTTCGGTATGGCTACAGCCTGTGCGGTAGCTGCCGTGCGCGGCGGCGCTTCGTGGATTCAAGGCACAATCAATGGCATGGGCGAACGCGCGGGTAATGCCGATATCTGTGAGATTGCGCTAGCGCTGCAATGCCTCTATAACGTCCCTGTCGATTTGAAGCTGGGCAAAGTGCGAGAAGTTTCCGAAGTGGTTCGGAAAGCCGCCAACTACACACTGGAAGCATGGAAGCCCCTGGTCGGAGAGAATCTTTTTATGCGCGAAAGCGGCGCTGTAGCCAGCCAGTTTCATATCCCTGAGGCGATCGAGCCGTACGCCGCAGAACTCGTGCACGCGCAGCGCAGTATCGTTCTCGGGAAAAAAAGTGGGTTAGACAGCATCGACCTCAAGTGCAAAGAACTTGGCCTCTCAATCGCGCCAGAGCAGCGTGCTCCGGTTCTGGCCGCGGTAAAAAAGCGCGCCATTGCCAAGCGCGGGTTGCTAACAGATGAGGAATTTCGCAAGATCGTGAGAGGATCAACCGCAGCAGCCGACGACTAGTTCACTATTCCACAGCTGGTTTTCCCGTGAATGTGCTCCGTGTCTCCGTGCCTCTGTGGCTATCCCCTGAAGTGCGGCAGCACAGCATCACCAAAAAGCTTGGCCTGTCCCCTGCGGTCGTCGCCCCAGATCTCCAGCATGATGTGCGTGCATCCAGCATCGCGGTATTCTCCAATGCGTTGGATGCACTCCTGCGGCGTTCCCGCGATCGGACACACCTTACGTAAAATCTCGTCGGTAACGGCTTTGGCTGCGGCTTTGCGACCGCCCTTTTCCATCGCCTCAGCAATCGGCTTTAATTCGTCGGAGGTTAGACCCGCGCACTCGAGCAGCACGTCGGCGGAGCCTTTGATGTTTTGCACTTTGTTGGCCAGGTACATTGCTGCCTGTTCGCGAGCGCCCTCCTTGCCTTTCGCGGGGTCGCGTCCGATGCTACCCACAATTACGGAACCAACCACCAGCTTCGAGGGGTCTTTGCCTGTTTTGCGCGCGCCTTCTTCCATGTTCTTTCGCGAGTAGCGCACAAAAGCGGGTGTGGTAATGCTAGCCGTCAAAAGACCGTCTCCGACCGAACCCGACATCTTCTGCAGAATGGGGCCGGTAGCCGCAACGTAAATGGGCGGAACTCCGCGCGGCGTGTGCGCATCCTTTCTCAACGGAGGAACATCCGCGGCAAACACTTTTCCCTGGTAGCGAAATGCATCTCCCTGGAGCACTCCTCTTACGATCTCAATGCTCTCGCGCATAACCGTCGCCGGTCCAACTTTCTCTCCTTCTCCCTCCCCAATTTCTTTCATGAAAATCTTCGATGCGCCTAGCCCCAAAAGAAAGCGGTCACCGGCTAGATCCTGCAACACGCGCGCTTCCATTGCGATCTGCACCGGATGCCGCGTGTAAGGGGAAATAATCCCCCACCCCACTTGAATACGCGTGGTCTCATGCGCGATCACGGCCAGGATTGCCGTGGAAGACCGCGCTTCAAAGGAATGCTTGCGCCACCATGGATACGCTTCTGCAATCCAAAACGTATCGAATCCCGCCTGTTCGCAGGCCTTCGCCATGGTCACGGTTTCGCGGACCGGTTCCATGCTCAGTTGCAGCACGCCAATATTGAATGGAAGACTCATCAGTTCCGGATGGCTCCTTTACTCGGGATCGCTCCAGGAACGCTCCAGGCCCTTGATCAACTCCCACAAGGCTTTATTCAGAGGCGTGGGTACTCCGACTTTCTCACCCCACTGCACGATTGCGCCGTTCATGAAATCCACTTCTGTTTGCCGTTTCGCAAGCACGTCCTGCAGCATGCTGGCTTTGTGCTTGCCCGGAGCACTCGCGCCTTTCTGCACCAGTTGCCGAGGATCACCGTGAAGCACAATCCCCAGCTTCTTCGCTACCGCCTCACCCTCAAGGATGAGATCGTTGAACAACTGGTTTGTCGGCTGAAAGCGGGTGGCGGCTCCGTGGTGGAGCAGGGTAAGCGCCCCAACCGGATTGGTTGATGCATTGAAAATCAGCTTGGTCCACTGTGCCCCGCGCGCGTCCTGCATAGCAATGGTGTTCATTCCCGCGCGCGTCATTACTCCCGCCAGTTCTTCGACCTTGTTCATTGGAGTCTTGCTTGGTTCGAATGGACCAATCCATGTGTCCCCTTTTATGTCGTAGCCGATGTGACCCGGCGCGATGGAATGCCCGGCGGGAAAGGTCGTACCACGAATCACATACTTCACGTGCTCCGCAATGATTTCCTCATTGCCGACGCCGTTTTGCACTGAACAAACCGCACTCTTGGTGTCGAAAATGTGCGCTGTCTGCGCGATTGCGCTTTTTGTGTGGATCGCCTTGGTAGCAACAATACCGTAATCGCAGCGCGGCAATTCTTTCGCATCGCTGGTAGCGTTCAGCTGCGCAGTGAAGTCAGCTGCTCCTGAAAGTTTCAGGCCATTTGTTCGGATTGCGTCAGTGTGTTCTCGCCAGACATCGTAGGCCCATACTTCAACCTCTCCGGCCTTGGCAAAGTGGGCCGCAAAGAGGCTGCCCACAGCACCGCAGCCAATGACGCAAATCTTCATTCTTTCCCGAATCCCTTGATCTCTTTAACTCCATACCGCTGTGAGGCCCGACCTGGCAGACATTTCTATAACTTACCGTGACTATAGCTAATAGATATAGCAATCACCAATGTTCCACGCCGAACATTTCGTTGTAACTCATTGAACCTCAAGGTGCGACACTCTGCTTCGTCTCTTGCCCCGTAAAAAACCGCCACGGAACATCGGCCAGACATTCACCCTCGGCTTTCCCCACGCGGTAAGTGTCTTGGGTGTAGAGGCAGACGGTACCGTCCTGGTCGACGACTTGCGGATGCAGCGAGAAAATCATGTTCTCTGCAAGCGGCACGTCGCTCTTCGCGCCGATGGCGGGATGCTCGATCATGGTCGTTCCAATCGAGTGTCCAGAGAGGTGTCCGAGGGAGAAGCCGTGCCTGGCAAACGTTTCAGCCACAATGCGATGAACACTGCTTGCCAACTCTCCGGGGCGCATCAGTTTCCGCGCTGCCTCTAGCGCTTCGGGGTAAGCCTCGGCCATCTTCTGCGTCGTCGGACTCGGTTTGCCGCGCAGTAGGGGACGGGAGAACTCCACCCAGTAGCCTCCTGCGCCGGTGATCTCCAGTGAGTAGAGCAACAAGTCATCGGCTGCGACCGCACGCTTACCGGGCACTTTGAAGTGCGCCTCTGCCTGCCCGTGAGTGCCCGAGAGTACGATGTTCATCATGTGCGGCCCGGCTCCGCAGGCAAAGAATCGTTCGACCGCGGGCGCCATGATTTCTGCTTCCGTTTTGCCGGGCTCGTACGCGTCCACCAGAGCCCAAAAACCTTCGACGATGATGTCCATTGCGTCGCGGACTTCGATAAGTTCTTCTTCGCTCTTAACCGCTCGCGCCATGTCGAACTCAAAGTCGAATGGCACAAGTTCCATAGACGCCTGGGCCAATTCACGGTAGTCGCGAACCGCCATGATGAAATTCATGCCGTATACACCGACTCGTTTCCATCTAGACTGCTCGGCGCGGTCGCGTATCCATCGGCCTGGGACTTCTGGCCAGACCTGATCTTTGACCCAGGGCTTGGCTTTGTCGCCGATCCAGCGGGCTTCACGCGGAAAGACCAGCGTGGGCTCGCCCGCCAGCGGCAGAAGAACATACACATAGCGGTGCACAATCTCGAACCCGGACGTATAGAAGACCGCGCCCTCAAAGCCGGCGTATTGATTGCCGCAGATGATCAGGGCGTCTAATCCAGCAGTTGCCATGCGAGAACGAATGTTCTCGTAGCGGCGATCTATTTCCGTTTGACTCGGCAACGTTGCCTCTCCGGATAAGTCCGGTTTTTGCGGGGGCCTGAAAAGTAGCACAAGTGTAACGGTGCCCTTCCTAATGCGCGCCGCACAGCTCCGCGGCAGTCAGGGCGTAGATTTTCGTGATGTCCAACAAGGTTTTGATACTGACCTTTTCCCCTTCGGCATCACGCGGACCACTCGATGGCCCGTAATTCACAGTCTCGATGCCGTAGCGGGTCATAACAGAAGCATCCGAACACCAGAGCACGACGTCACGCTTGGGTGGTTGTCCCATGACTCGCTGGTGATTTTTTTCGATAGCGTGCACCATCGGATGATCGGCGCTGATCGTCGCGCCGGGCACCGAAACATAAGTTTCGAATTCCAAACCGTGATCCGGATAGCGTTTTTTCAGTTCAAGAAAGAGTTTCTTGGCTTCGCGCCGCGCCTCTTGCATCGGCAGGTTGGGCGGCACTCGCAAATCGAGAAAAAGTTCAGCTTTTTCAGGAGTCCGACTGACGCGCCAGGGATGGCCCCCGCGAATGCAGCCGAGGTTGGCGATACCTTTTTGTCCACGATAAGACGTGCGATCTTCCCATCCCGGAACCCACTTCAGCACGTCGTCCAGAACATCGTAGAGGCGCCGAATGGAATTGTTCTCGGAACGACCCGCACCGAAAGCTGTGTGGACGTACATGCCGCTGGTCGACAATCGAACCCACAGCGACCCATAATGCTCGAGAATCACCTGCATGTCGGTCGGTTCGCCGAGGATGCACATGTCAGGCAGCACTCCATGATTGACGAGATAGTGAGTGCCAACGCCGTAGCCGCGATACTCGCGGCCGCGAAACTCTTTCCATTGTGTCTTCTCAATTTCTCCAGCGACGGCGGCAAGAATGATATCGCCATCCAGTTTGACACCTGCCTTCTGCAGCGCACGTAGCGCGTGCGTGTAGCAGACCAGAGCCCCCTTCATGTTGTAAATGCCGAGACCGTAAATCATGCCGTTCTTGATAACGGCGTGCGGCTTGTATCCAATCCCGGTGAGAAATTCCTCGTCGCCGGTGTTCGAGGTATCCATGTGGCCGTTGAACATCAGAGAGAGGCCATTGCCTTCGCCTTCCCAGCGGGCGATCACGTTGGCGCGTTCTTCTTCCACTTCCTGCCACGTGATTTGGAGACCCATGCCTTCCCAGACCGAGCGCATGTAGTCGGCCATCCTGCCCTCATGTCCTGTGGGGCTGGGAATATTGATGACGTCGCAGCACATGGAAACGAGAGATTGCTCGTCGATCTCAGCCAGGATTTTTCCCGCCTCTGCAGAAATCCGGCTTGTAGTCGTTTTACGGGCTGCTTTCAAAATAAGGCCTCTTGAGTCATCACGCTCGCGTCAATCGAAAATCGTCGGGATATGCGCACAGTTTTTCGTTGGCTTTATCGGTAATCAGAAAATTATCTTCTAATCGCAAACCTCCGCCGCCTGGCCAGTAAATACCGGGTTCAATGGCGAGCACCATGTTTTTGAGAATCGTTCCCGTACCCGCCTGGTGCGCATACGGCGGCTCGTGCGCCCGCGCTCCTACACCGTGGCAAATGGGATGCGATGGTTGCCCAGGATAGCCACCCTCGGCAATACGGGCGCGGATTAGTCGGTCAAGATCAGGGAAGCTGGCGCCGTCGCGTGCGTGCTTGACTCCCTCGCTGAAAACCGTGAGCAAGAGATCGAGCAGGTTGTGATATTCGAGCGTAAGTTCGCCGGGACAAGCATTCTTTGTCAGGTCAGTCCAGTAGCCATCGGCGCAGACCCAGATTTCAAAAAGCGTCGGTTCGTTTTTCTGAATCGGACGATCTCCCGTGGCCGTAAACGTCGCAATACCTTTGCCCGACCATACCAAAGTGAAGGCCCGTGCCATTTCGACTTTGCCTTGGTAACCGACGCCCAGACCGTGGACGAAACCTTCATACATGCCGCCCACTTCGCTCTCTTTCATCCCCGGGCGCATGTGTTCGCGCGTGTGCTCCATCCCCAGGTTCGCAAGTTCGTTGGCGAGACGCATGCGCTCGATTTCCTGCGCGGTCTTGATCGAGCGAGCTTCGTTAAGCAGTGGCGTGGCATCAACCACTTGGCCAGAGATTTTTCGGAAGGCATCAAAGAAGTTCTGGGTGGGGGTGGTTGGCTCACCAACCATGCGGTCCGCACTCTGCGTACCCATGTTGAGTTCCACGGCGATCTTGTCAGTGAGACCGCGCTGCTTAAGCACTTCGAGAGCAAGATCGAGGGCTCGATATTGCGGGGGGCGGGGATCATGCTCATCGTAACCCTTGAATAGCCGGATATCACGTGTCCAGGAATTGCGCTGGGCGTCCGCCAGCTGCGGTTCCAGAGCTATAAGAGTGGGCTCTCCCTCGCGCGGGAAGACGACCGCATCGTATCCCTTCATGCACCAGTAATTGGTGAGGTAGAGAACGTTGTCGGGAGCGCGGACTACCACGGCGGCGAGGTCCTGATCCTTCATCAGCGCCCGAACGCGGTCGAGTTTCGTTTGGTCAATAGGCCAGGGCATGATTTCTTTTCGGTACGAGGCAACTCTGTCTTCGCGCGTCGTTCTAACCGTGCGCCGCAACCGGCTGATTCTCATCTCTAAAGTTCCACGCTGCTTCCTTTCCCTTGATCAGCCGATAGACGGCACTGTGCAACGGAGCGGACGCGCCCACCCGTTGCGCTTCACGAGCAATCGCGCCGCTCAAGAACTCTACTTCAGTTGGGAGTTGGTGACGGATGTCGTACAACATCGACGGCGGATGGTTGGTCATCGCGCCAATTTTGTTCATCTCCCATGGATCTTCATGGAGTTTGATTCCCACGGCCGCTGCCACTTTCTTGCCTTCTTCGATCAATTCGTGAAGCACGTGTCCGAGATCGGACAATTTTTCCTCGGCCGCGAAATGGGGCGAGTGCGGTAAACCGGTAAGCGCCGAAACACCATTCACGGATGAATTGAAAATAAGTTTGGACCACTGGGCGGGCCGCGCATCTTCAAGAGCTTCGGCTTTCAATCCTCCCGCAATTATGAGTTCAGCAGCTTCTCTGACCACTGGAATCGGGGTATTGCGCGGTTCGAATGGTCCGAGCCAGGTGGCAGTATCCAATTCGTACTGGACATGTGTATCGCTGTGACGGGTGCCGCTCATGAATGTCGTACCCCGAATGATCAGACCACGCGTGTGCTCGGCAATAATCTCTTCACTGCCCAGGCCGTTTTGAGCAGAGATGACGGCACCCTCGTCGAAATGCTTACCTGCTTCGGCGATGGCTTCTTCCACCTGCGTTGCTTTCGTCGCGACGATACCAAGATCAAATTTCGGGAGTTCTTCCGCGTTCGTCGTCGCCTTCAGCGACACGGAAAAGTTGTGCTTGCCGGAAACGCGCAGGCCATCGCGATTCAACCCGCGGGCGTGGTCCGCGCGCCTGACCAAGGCCCATACCTCAGCTACACGCGCGAGATGCGTCGCGTACAAGCTGCCAATGGCGCCACAACCGATGATGCAAACACGTTTCATCTTTCAATGACGAGCCAAGACGCTATCTTGAGCAAGAACACCGGCTTAAGACGCTCGCCGCTCCAGCATCACTAACTTCTCGGCCTGGCAAATTTCCTTCACTACCAGCGCCCGGAACAAGCTATCTGCATTATTGAATGAGTCTTCGATGATGATGCCATTCGAGAACAGCGCATCCTGCAAGGCCGCTGAAATTGTATGAATTGGAGCGGCGCCACCTTCCCCCATACCTTTGGCACCGCTGTAGCTATGCGGCGACGGGGTTTGAATATGTCCATATTTAATTGTTGGCATATTCATGGCAGTGATCGGCGTGTAGTCGCTGAATGTACTGGTCAGCATGTTCCCGACGGCATCGTATACGCAGTTCTCGAGCAGCGCTGCACCAATTCCGTGTGCCGTCGCGCCGTAAACTTGTCCCTCAACGATCGGCGGATTAATCACTGTGCCGCAATCATCCACTGCGACATAATCCAGAATTGTAGGAATAAAGGTTTCGCGATCCACTTCAACGACGGCGATGTGTAATTGCGAAGCATACGTGAGTGTCAGGTTGCCATACTTCCGTTTTTTATCCGGGACCTTAAAAGGCGCGCGCCAAATGTAGCGGCAGTTCAAGGTTATCTCGTGCATTTCCGGGGGCAGCACGGCGCTGTTCACATTCACGATGTTGGCGAGGCCCCAATAGTTGATTGACTTCCCTGTGCTTTTGGCTCGAAGTTCGGGGCCTTGGGTGCCCAGGCCGAACTGAATATCGTCTTCCTTGGTTTCAAGCACGAAGGCCGCCAGACGCTTCATCTCAGCCTTGAGTCTTTGCGCCGCGCCGTGGACCGCAGACAGGCCGGAGACCGCAAATTGGCTGGCATAGGTTCCAGAAAAACCGGTGTGCACATTGCGCTCGGTGTCGAACCCGGTGCGTACCGTGATCAGATCTGGCGGAATGTTCAATACGTCTGCGACGACCTGGGCCGCGGTTGTCTCATGTCCCTGGCCCTGCGGACACGAGCCTACCGCGACGACAACCTCGCCGTAGATATCAAGCTTGCAGTTGGCGCCTTGCGAATTGCCGGAGAACGGCGCATCGGGATTGACGATCTGCGATTGTCCGAAATTGTTGGTGCCAGAGTCGAGCGTTGTACCAATGCCAATGCCAATCAGCCGGCCTTGCTTTCGGGCTTCGGTCTGCTTTTTCTTCCACTCGTCCCAACCAATGAGTTGCTTGCCAAGGTCGAGCATCCTTGGGTAGTTCCCAGAGTCGTACACGCAACCATTCGGCGTGGTGTAGGGAAATTCCTCTGGCCGGATGTAATTGCGCAGCCGCATCTCATCGGCGGGGATGCCGAGTTCGTGCGCGCAAATATCGATCACCCGCTCCAGGAACCACAGATGCTGCATACGGGAATAGCCGCGGTTCGGTCCGACCGGGCATTTATTGGTCACGGTCTGGCTGAAATCAATGCGCGCGTTTTTGAAGCGATACACGCCGGGGAAAACCTGCGACCAGATCACGCAACCGAGCGGCTCGTAACGGGGATAAGCTCCGCAATCGTCAATATGCCGCGAGGTAATGGCAGTGATCACGCCATTCTTGTCGAGGGCTACGTTCGTATCACGGAAAGTGCGCTCATTGCCGTGGGCACTGGAGGTCATGTGCTCGGACCGTGTTTCCACCCATTTGATAGGCCTTCCGCCAGCTTTCTTCGAAGCCAGCGCGACTACGGCCATCTGCGGATAATTTGTGATTTTTATGCCAAAGCTGCCGCCAATGTCGGAAGTCTGCACACGAATTCGGTCGATGTGGACATTGAGATGCGCAGAGAGAAACTGTATGGCGAACGAGGGAAACGAATTGTTGCAGGAGTAATAGATGTGATCGTCTTTGTGATTCCATTCGCCGATGACGACGTTGTTCTCGAGCGGCGTGCTGGAGAAGCGATGAAAATGCAGCCGGTCAATATGGACGACCGAGGCCGCATCCTGAAAAGGCTTTTCCACATCACCGTATTCGAAGACGCCGTTCCAGATTTTATTGGTGCCAGCTTCCTCGTGCAGGATGCTCTTGTCCTCCAGTGCGTGTTCGGCGTCCAGCAAGGGTTCCAGCGACTCATACTCGACTTGAACGAGTTCAGCGGCATCATCTGCAATACTTGCCGATTCGGCAACCACAGCAACAACCGGTTCGCCCTGATAGCGCACTTTGGAAACCGCTAAGGGATAATCCCTGACTTTCGAGTCAGGTCCGATTTCGATGAAGGGCTGGGTCTGCGGAACAATTTCTTTGCCGGTGAGCGCGCAGACGACTCCGGCCAGAGCCTCAGCAGCGGAAGTATCGATGTTAATGATGCGTGCATGAGCATACGGCGACCGCACGAAGCGTAGATAGGCCATATCGCGTAGCTTGATATCGTCGGCAAACTTGCCACGGCCGCGGAGCAGGCGATTTTCTTCTTTTCGAGGAAGCGCCTTGCCAACCCAACTTTTCTCTGCAGACTCAGGACTCACGAATATTTCTTCCTTTCGGTCTGGGGATGCTTGGCTTGGAACTCGATAGCTCATGCGTTCTGATCGCCAAGTGTCATTTCAGAGCGGCCTGTAGACCGTCGATCAATTTCTGCACATTCTTCTTGCCTAACGGTTCGAGCAGGCCGCCCGCGACCGACATCAACCGCCCGAAAATCTGTGCTTCGCCCTGCCACACAACCTTGGTGCCGGCGGTTGCCGGGGCAAGATCGAATCCAGCGGTCAGCGACACATTGCCTCCTGCGACACTTCCCTGCCCCTTGTACAGCGCGCGTTTCGGGCGATCGGCCTGCGCCAGTTCCATTTTTACGTCCGCGACACCTTTGATGTAGGAAATCCCAACATTCACCTTCACGGTAAAGTGAGTAGCATCCTGCACGGACAGGCTTTGAAAATCTGGGAGCAGCGGCGCGAATTTGTTGGGGTCGGTGAGGAAGTCATAGACTTCCTCAGGCGTGCGCTTCACTTCAAATTCGCCGCCAAACTTGATCGCCATGACCTACGCCCCCGTCCTGTTCTGCGCGGCCAATTGAATTGCCTTGAAGATGTTTTGATAACCGGTGCAGCGGCAGGTGTTGCCGGCAATCGCTTTGCGTATTTCTTTTTCGTTCGGCTGCTTGTTGTGTGAGAGAAGCTCGTAGGTTGAGATCAGCAGGCCCGGCGTGCAATAGCCACACTGCAGGCCATAAGAATCTCCGAAGGCTTTCTGAATGGGATGAAGCTCGCCATCTTTTTCCAACCCTTCGACCGTGAGGATCTCTGCGCCATCGGCTTGCACCGCAAATACCGTGCAGGATTTCACTGCTGCGCCATTCATTAACACGGTGCAAGCGCCGCAGTATGTAGTATCGCAACCAACGTGAGTACCGGTAAGATCTAACTCCTCGCGCAACAACTCGACCAACAACATGCGGGGCTCGAGATTGCTGGCGTACGCTTTCCCATTCACCTTCAGCTTGACCGGAATTTTCTCGATGGTTTCAGGCATAGATGTGGCTGACCTCGACTTGTTCGCCCCGCGCCCGTCGAACTGCAATCTCGATTGCGCGTTTTACCAGCGCGGCGACCAGCGCTCGCTTGTATGCGACCGAACCGCGCATGTCCGGCTGCGGATCAGCAGCGGCCCGAGCGGCTTCTGCCGCCGCGACGATGCACTTGTCGGTAAGTTTCTGCCCGCGGAGTGCTGCCTCGGCTGCAGTCGCCTTGATCGCAGTAAGGCCGACGCAGCCGAGCGCAATCGCAGCCTCTTTGCATACGTCACCGTCCATCGCAACTTGGACCGCGGCACTCGCGGTGGGGTACACGGGAGCAGCACGCTTGAAGGCAAGGTATGCGGCGCCCGTTCCTTTCGGAGAAATCTTTACCTTGATTTCGCTTACCAGTTCGTCAGGCGCAAGGACGGTCGTATAGGCATCAGTGATGAATTGATTCAGTGGAACGCTGCGTTCTCCCTTGGGTGAGAGGCAGTGAACTTCGGCGGCCTGCGTCAGCAGTACTGTGGCCCAGTCGCCACTGGGGTCGGCTTCGGCGATAGAGCCGCCGATAGTGCCCCGATTGCGCACCTGCATGTCGGCAATCCCCGCGGCACAATCATGAATGATCGGAAACCTGGCGGCGATTGCGGAGTTTTCGATTTCTGCATGACGGGTCAGGGCGCCGAATCGTAGCACGCCGCTTTCTTCCTTGATGTAGGACATGCCAGGAATGAAATTTAGGTCCACGAGGTGCTGCGGATTAGCAAAGCGCAGTTTCATGAGCGGGATGAGGCTCTGGCCACCGGCCAGCAGCTTTGCTTCGTCGCCGATTTGCGCGAGTATACTCGCTGCTTCCTTCAGCGAACTCGCACGGTGGTAATGAAATGGTCTCGGGTACATTCCGGTCTCTTACCGCGCCGCAGCAATCATAAGTTCGTCTGGGCGATCAGCTTTAGCAAAGACTGAGCGTTACGGTGTCACGCGCTCTGACGCGCAAATCCAACGGCCGCGGCCGAGAGCGCCAGAATTACCAGCGCCGATCCAGCTATCGCTAGTGCCGACGGAAAAACGCTCCCACGGTTGACGGTCTGTAAAATTACTCCCAGCGGAAAACCCACGGAGCCCGTCAGGAAGGCGATTGCGATCCAGAAACGTACGCGCTCGCTAAATCCCACCCTGTCGAATGCGGCGCCCATTACGATCATAAGCATAGCAAGACCGATCCAGTGGGAATGCACATCCACTTGGCGGACATAGTTGTATTTGACCGCCGCATAGGTATCGATTGCACCGTGCGCTTCGGGCAAACGCCCCTCAGCCGCGTGAACAAAAGAGCCTGCCAGCGATCCTCCCATGCTGCCTAACGTTTGGTGCTCGACGAATACCGCATAATACAAACCATAAAGCATCCCCACGGTGGCCAGCGCGACTCCGCCGAAGATGAGCAACTTTCTCGGGCCGTTCATCGCCCGTCTCCCAAGGAAGCATCCATGCTGCCACTGTAACGCAGAACTCCCACCAGCATAGCGATGAGAGCGATGATCACCATCAAACCGCCGAGATCAGCGATCCCGCCCGCAACGAGACCGAACTTCAGCTCAAGCAGGACGAACAGCGGCAAGATTAGTGATCCCGCCAGAAGCAACTTAACCCAGCGCCTTTTCCAATCTTCACTGAGAAAAACATAGGGTTGAATAAACGAAAGGAGGATTGCAAGCACTCCGAATTCGATAATGTGCGAGTGCGCTGCGATATTGACCGCTTTCTCGCCGCTAAGGTTATCAAGATTCATAACTTCATTTGCTGCTCCCGGTAAGTTCTTCGCGGCTGCGTCGTCTACCATGGCGTGCAAGATCGTAGCCTCTTGCGCTTCCTGCCGGTAGAGGTCTGCCGCAGCGTACCAAGCCCCGTGTAGGAATCCCAGCAACACTAGTACAGTTCCGCCACTCAAAAGACTGCGTCGCGACCAGGAATCTTCTTGGGGGAAGTTGGTCTCAGCAGCACTTCCCCGGCCGCACGCGTAATTCCACAGACCCCAAGCCTCGCCCAGCAGCGCGATAATCAGCAGCGCCCCGGCGGAATCGGCCACAATGCTTCCCCATCCGATGACAGGAAACGGGCTGTAAGCAACGCCAACATAATGAATCAGGAAAATACCGATCGGAAGCAGTAAGCCGCCAGCGATGAAGAGCGTCGCGAGGAACTTCTTGCGCGACGTAGACAGAGCAACGAACGGCTGTAGCAGTGCAAGAAGAAGCGCGAGATATCCGGCGTCGATCATATGGACGTGCGCATCCACCTTCGTACCTCGGTCTTCCAGCGTGCCGCCGAGATGCTCGAATATATCCTGCACCGCCGTCGGGTTTCGTGCTGCAACGGCCCGGGTGGCGGCAATCAGCGCTTCACCTTGCAATCGGGCGTTCTGATGGAGGACGAAAACGGCAAAAATGTCGCCGAATAACATTCCCGCGGCGACAAGCGCAAGTCCACCAAAGACGAGCAACCGCCGCGCGCTCTTGGGCCCGAAGGTTGGGACTGCAGCCAATGGAATCGCTCTGCTCGCCATGGGTTCTAAGAATGCTTCAGTTACATTTACAAAAGCTTCAGTCCGCGGCCGCTCGTTCTCTTGCTGTTTGGAATGCCGGCATCACGTGTTTGGCGAACATATGCTGCGTCTTAATGCTCTTCCAGTGATCCAGCCCACCGAAATTCGACACGATCGCCAACTCGCCGATCCCGCCTTTCGCCTGCAGTTCTTGAATTTGTCGAATAACTTTGTCGGGCGGGCCGATAAATCCAATTTCCTGATCCACGATCTCGTCGTAGGACAACTTGGTCAGAGACTCCAGCGCTCCGCTTGCGTAGAAACCATAACCCTTTGCCCGTAGCTCGGCTTTTTTCTCTTCCCCTTGGAGGGACTCTACGGGAGACGCATTAAACGCGAGAAAATTGTGCAATGCCGGCTCGACTTCCCTTCGAATCGTCTTTTGATCGTCGTCGATGTAAACCGGGCGGATGTAAACGATGTCGGGTCGGTGTTTGTGTTCGGCACAAGCCTTCTTGTAAATGTTCAGCGGCGCTTCGAGGACTTTCCAGGGCAGCAGAGGTGGCACAAAAATTCCCCAGCCCTTTTCCCCGGCCATCTGGTAAGTAATGTCGCTTGTGCCTCCCGTGTAAAACTTGGGATGGGGATTCTGTAGTGGCCGCGGCACTACGCTGACGTCCTTTACTTTATAAAATGTCCCGTCGTAGGAAAATCTCTCCTGGGTAAAGGCAAGCTCCAGAATGTCGATTGCCTCGTTATAGCGCGGGCGGCTCTCTTCCAGGGGCAAAGCAGACGGGCCAAACAGCCAGGCGTGTCCGCGGCCCAGACCGCACTCCAAACGTCCGTTGGTAAGGATGTCAGCTTCGGCGATCATGCCCGCCAGCCGCATTGGATTTTCTAACGGCAAAGTATGGAGGGCGGTGCGGAAGCGGATGCGTTTGGTGCGTTGCGCGGCAGCGGCAAACATGGCAAGCGGGTTTGCCGATATTGAGAACTTCTGAAAGAAGTGGTGATCGATCACCGAATACACATCGAATCCACATTCATCAGCATGCTCGATTTGCCGCATGATTTCCCAGATCATGTCGGAATGCGACTTGCCGGGTGGCGTCTGAATTTCACAGTAGATGCCGAATCGCATGTCTGTCTTCCTTAAGTATTTCTGCCATTACCGGTCTTACCCAAATTTGGAGCCTCTTGATTTTCGGACCCGGACAGGGAACCTATCGGCGCTCCGACGCTCCGATAATCGCCCCGGAAGAACAGGAGCGGCTCGCCTTCGCGCACCACGACATCCTCAACCTCGGCGATAAAAATAGTGTGATCTCCTGCCTCCTGAGTGGTGTGCAGCCGGCATTCCAGGTATGCCAGCGCCCCGTGCAAAACCGGTGTACCGTGGGCAGTCCGGTCAAAACTTGCTCCTGCTTCCTCTGGGTGTTGATGGATCTCCGGCGATCGCGCGTAGTACTCGGAGATAGCACGCTGATTTTCAGCGAGCACATTCACGCCGAAACGCTTCCGGGCATGCAGATGCGCGTGGGTGCGCGCGCGATGGTCAACGCACACCAATACCAGCAAGGGATCCATCGAAACCGACGTGAACGCATTCGCAGTCATTCCATGGACTTCTCCGGCCCGATCCACCGTAATCACGGTAACGCCGGTGGCAAAGCAGCCCATTGCCTTGCGGAAATCTGACTGGGTGACGCTCATGAAAGGCTGGCTTACCTGTTGCAAAATCTCTACGGGCAGCGGCGCACAGTCTCGTGCCTCTGCCTTTTAAAATTACCACGTCATGCGCACCGCGAGCTGAATCTGGCGTGGATTGAAAAGCGCTCGTGGCGTTCCATACGACGGGTTTGGCGAGCCCTCGCGGAAAAAGGGGCCCGTCCCGCAATAGCTGGGTCCGCCAGCCGGGCAAAAATCTGATGCTCCATAAGCCGTGTTGAAGAACCTGACGTTCAAGGTATTCAACAGATTAAACGCTTCAGCCATGGCCTGAAGGTGAAACTTCTCGGTAATGTTGAAGGTGCGTGACACTCGCAGATCTACCGTCTGATAGCTATCTCCCTTAAACGTATTTCTCGACTCGATGCCCACCCGATCATTGTTTCCGAAGATATCGCCATTAGAGTCAAAACCGGCAAATTTTGTGAAATAGTGCGGCGATTCAAGAGTGACGATGGTTGACAACTCCCAGTTGTTAACCAGGTGATTTACATGCGTCGGCCCATCGAAAGTGGCGTTGGCCACGAAGCGATGCTTCACATAGTCGGCGGAGACCGCGCGTTCTTTGTTGAGGCAACAACTATCCTGTGGAATGAGCACGAAGCTGGGGTTGGGTCCGTTGTCAATGCCCTTGGACCAGGTATAACTGACCCCCCATCCTACGTGGTGGGTGAGGCGTTTGTTGAAGTTGACCAAAAGTCCATCCCAAACAGAATCCCATTTGGAATCAGCCTCGAAGTCCACTGCGAAACCCAGAAAGCCTGCGGGAATTGCACACCCGGTAAATACCGCGCATCGCACCCCGGGCGCAATCACCGGAGGAAAGCAGGGAAAATTGGCGCAATACATATTCTTGAGTCCCAGGTTGCCGCGGGAATCGTGGAAGGGGAGTTGCCCAGCAGGATCAGGCTGATTCACATTGAAGAAACTTCCCAGGTGAACGCCGCGCACATGCAAACCGGTAATGTCGAGGACTGCGTCCTTGAAAGGTTGGAATTCGATTCCCAAGCTTATTTGTGCTCCGTAGGGAGGCTTGTGATTTTTGTCGAAGCGCACGATCACCGCGTCGAGCGATGGATTCGGATAGACTGCGGCCGTGAGGCCCGGCCCTAACATGCCGGATAGTTCGGCAGCCATGGTGAAAGGGTCAGCTCCAAAGGCGGAAAGCCGAGTTTTTGCGTTCAGGTCATCCTGGACGTTCTCGCGCCCGGGAAATTTTCCAATGGTTCCACCGCATGAGGGAATCTGGCACATCAGCAAGGGGGAAGGAATGGTGCCATGGAAAAGACCTGCACCGCCTCGTATTACAAAGCTTCTCTGGCCTCCTACCGCGTAGGAAAAGCCGGCTCGTGGATCGAAGTTCTTGAGCGGATTATTGATAGCAGCGCTCGGCCACGTCTCACCTTCCCAGCGCAACCCATAATTAACGGTCAGATTGCTGGTGGCGCGCCACTTGTCTTCAACGAACAGGCCTTCATAAGTATGTCCAAGTTCACCTTTGGCCTGATTACGTAGCGCGGAAGAGATTGCGCCACCTTGATACACAGATGTGTTGAAGCTGGGTTCGTTGAAGCCTGAGGCTGCGTCAAAGCGTTCGAAAAAGATCACGAATGGATGCGGAGCTCCGACAAAGTCCTGACCCAGAAATGCATTCAAGCTGCCAAAATCCGCCTCGAACGGATAGAACAAGGGGAATGATTCGATAGTGTTCACGTGATTGAAGTCGCCACCGAATGAGATGGTGTGCCGCCCGGCTGTTTTGGTGACGGTATCCACGAATTCCCACCGGCTCTCCTGGTAGAAGTCCGGGTTGCCCCGGTTCACGCCCAGCGTAAAGACGTTCGACACTTCCAGGTGAGGTTGCGTGCTAACCACTGGAAAATCGAAAAAGCGATGAGCGTACTGCACGCGGGCCTCATTCACCAGCGAACTGGAGAAAACTGAAACGAAGTTGCCAACCAGCGACTGGTCACGGAAGTTGTTGTTCTTAAATCCAGAAGGTAAATCAAAGCCATCGTTCAAGGGAGAGAGATTCGTGGACCGCTGATCGTTGAAGAAGTAACGCACGAACACGGAATGCTTTTCGTTGAATGAGTGGTCCAGTTTGACCAGGAAGTTGTCATAGTTGATGGTGCGGTTCACGCGCAAGTTCTCCGCCGGCAAGCCGAAGACGTTAACCTTGGCGCTGTTGATGGCGTCGATATTGGTCAGAACTGCCGAGTTGTAATACGGGGATTCGCTGTGGCGCTGGCCTTCGTAGTTACCGAAGAAAAATGTCTTGTCCTTTACAATCGGGCCTCCCAGCGTTCCACCGAACTGGTTCTGACGCAGTTTATTGAACCCGCCCGGTGCAGCCAGAGCATTTTTCGCATCCATGGCATCGTTGCGGAAATATTCGTATAGCGAACCGTGCAGATCGTTAGTTCCGCTTTTGGTAATGATATTGACAATGCCACCAACGGCCCGTCCAAACTCGGTGCTGTAGCTGCTATTCACAACCCGGAATTCCTGCACCGCCTCTTCGGAAGGCGTGGTCTTCTGAATACCTGAAGCGGTTGACATATTATCGGCACCGTCGATGGCGACGAAGTTGTAATGGATGTTTTGCCCAGCAAAGGACAGCTTCGTCACAGGTTCGATTATGACGTCGGTACTCCCGGAGGTCGTATCGCCAATGGTGACGCCAGGCGCGAGCAGGGCAAAATCAATGAACTGACGCCCATTAACCGGAAGTGATTGGATCTGCTGCTGATCAATTACCGAACTGACCATTGTGCGGGTGGGTTCCGCGACTTCGCCCACATCTTGTACTGTGACTTGCTGCGTCACTTGGCCTACCGGCAAGTTGAAGTCCAGGTTGCCCGACGATCCAATGTCGAGATGAATCTTTTTTGCCGCTTTCTGGAAACCGGATTTCTCCGCCGTTATCGTGTAGTCGCCCGAGGGAAGTAGGGTGATCTGGTAGTCTCCGGTTGCGCTGGCGGTGGTCGAACGAGTCAAGCCCGTCGCGGGATTGGCAGCCGTGACTGTCGCGTCCGAAATCGCAGCACCGCTGGTGTCATATACCCGGCCCTGGATGGTAGCGGTCACTACCTGGGCTTGCGCCGGCAAAAGCAATACGGCACTCAGCGCACAGCACAGCACTTTCAACCGCACGAACGGCCGAGTCGTTCGGACGTGACCTTCCCATCGTCTTTCCTTATTCCAATTGCGACTTATGGACTGATGTGTGGGCAGATGCGCAAAGCAGCCAACGCCAGCAATGATCTTCCCTTTAAACCCTTCAATCCAGTGAGGCTCCATTTTCCCTCCATGTCGCGTCAGCGAATGCCTTTGCTACAATCCGATTGGTGATGTCACCAATCTCCCATTGGTCTTCGAGATCTCTCCATTCATTACCCGAGTCAGGCGCAATTCTGAGTCATCCAGATGTAGTGCGAGCGCCCTGGCGCATTGTTTGAGCTTGCCGGAACTTAGCAATTCGTAAATCTCCGCGTGCACAGGGACGAGAGCGCCGGGATTATCATGACCGCGATCAACTAGCACCATTCCCACTCGCAACTCTCCAATCACCTTTTGATAGAACGATTGCAGGCGCTGGTTCCGGTGAAGACGAATCAAAATCGTGTGAAACTGAAGGTCGAAGCTGACAGCGCGGACCCAATCGCTTGCGCGGATGGCCGCTTGATACTGCTCCAACGCTAGCTGCAGATCGGAACGAAAGTTAGCATTAGCGTGTTGGGAGACCGCACCTTTTGCCGCAAGCACCGCGGGTATTTCCAGCATGCGCCGTAGTTGGTAGATTTCCTGAACATCGCGAACCGAAAGCTGAGAGACGGTAACTCCCCGATGAAGATTTCGTTTCAGCAATCCTTCCAGTGAAAGGATTCTCATGGCTTCGCGCATGGTGTTACGCGAAACTCCCAACGATGAAGCGAGTGGAACTTCCGGGAGAGACGTTCCGGGGCGCAATTCACCGTCCAGTATTCTCTGTCGGAGGACAGTTGCAACCTGATCGGCGACGCTCACCCGGTCAATCTGTGTGGGCAGCATATAAATTACGATTGCGGGGTAAACGGCAGGCATGTTGCACCTAACTTGTTCAAGTTGTCAAGTGTTGAAACATTCACCAATATTGTCTGTTAAGATTGAAATCCTTTCGACTTAATTTTCGATGTTTTCTGATAATGACGTTTTTACAAGTTCCTAGTAGTAGAGGCGTGCGGAAAAAATCCGCTGACGGCAAGTTTTTCGTCTCATGTATGATTTCGGTTTCCAGCCTGAGTCTGCACTGGAATGTTCTGTTGGTCCCAGGTTTTGTATAGGTCGAACAGGCTTAAGATATTTGAATCGGAAATCATGTGGTCAGCCTTTTTGCAGAAAGTTTGACTTGCCCTCCGCTGCAGTGCTCTGTGGCAGAGATTCGCGCGGGCTTACCTCTCTCGCGCGAGATCGCCTACCGATGGATTCGGTGTAGCGACGAAGAGTTACCCGACCTGCTTTCGGCTGCGGTCGCTGCCAAGGAGCGGTTCAAACCCAAGGTCATCACTTATTCGCGAAAAATATTCATTCCGCTGACTAATCTTTGCCGCGATTATTGCGGTTACTGCACGTTTCGCCGCGATCCGGATGAAGCCGGCGCGCATACCATGACTCCCGATGGAGTACTCGCCGTAGTTCGCGAGGCCGAGAAGTTGGGATGCACCGAAGCCCTTCTCAGTCTGGGCGACAAGCCCGAACTGGCGTTTCCGGAAATGCGCGCCACGCTGCGACGGTTCGGCTACAAGTCGACTCTGCAATATCTTGAGGCGATGTGCACACTGGTGCTTCAAGAATCCAGCTTGCTTCCGCATCCCAACCCCGGCCTGATGAGCGCCGAATGGCTGAGGCGACTGGGTGCCGTTTCCCCCAGCATGGGCTTGATGCTCGAAACCACCAACGCCGCTCTGTTAGGCCCAGGCGCAGCACACGACAATGCACCCGACAAAGTACCGAAGAAGCGGCTGCGCACCGTCGAAGAGGCAGGTAAGTTGAATATTCCATTTACGACTGGATTGCTTATTGGGATCGGCGAAACGCCGGAAGATCGGGTTGATACGCTGCTGTCGATAAATGAACTGCACCGCCACTATGGGCACATCCAGGAAGTAATCGTGCAAAATTTTCGAGCCAAGGCAAAGACCCGCATGCGGAATTTCCCTGAGCCGACGCGCGGAGACATGTTACGCACAATTGCGGTAGCTAGACTCTTGCTCCCAAACGTCAATGTCCAGGCGCCTCCAAATTTGTCTGCTCCTTACTACGATGACTTGCTGGATGCGGGCATCAATGATTGGGGCGGTGTTTCACCGCTAACGCCGGATTTCATCAATCCTGAAAAACCTTGGCCGCATCTTGAACAACTTCGAATACGAACCGAGCGAAAAGGATACCGCTTGCAGCAGAGACTGCCGGTGTATCCGGAGTTCGTGGCGACAGTGATTTCGCGACCCGGCTTGCTGGCTGATAAAGTAAGGGCGGTTGCGGATGCCGACGGGTACGCTAGGGGGCTGGAATGATCGTTGTACTGACCGGTGGGACGGGAGGGGCCAAGTTCGTTGATGGACTTCGCGAAGTCGTCGCACCCGAAGAACTGACATTGATCGTCAATACCGGTGACGACCTGCTCTGGTGGGGACTGTACGTCTCTCCCGACCTCGATTCCATCACCTACGTACTCGCTGGACTTCTTAGCAAAGAGCGAGGCTGGGGCGTGAAGGGCGATACATTCTTTTGCCTGCAGGCAATGGGACATCTGGGACAACCCATCTGGTTTCAGGTGGGCGACCGTGATCTCGCGGTCCATCTGTTGCGATCGAGACTGCTCGCGGAAGGCAAAACCTTATCTGAGACAACGGCGCAGATCGCTGCGCGGTTAGGCGTGAATGCACGTATCTTGCCCATGAGCGATTCACGGGTCGAGACGCGCATCGGAACGCCCATCGGTGAACTTAGTTTCGAAGAGTACTTCGTGCAACGCTGGTATCAGGATCCAGTTCAGTCGGTGCGATTCGCGGGTGCGGCAGAGGCGGAGCCTGCGCCTGGAGTTGTGGATGCGATCATGTTGACGGATTCAGTACTGCTCGCTCCCAGTAATCCCATCACCAGCATTGGCCCCATTCTGGCAGTGCCGGCGATCCGCCAGGCGTTGCGCGATACCAAAGCGCTGGTTGCCGCCGTGAGCCCGATCGTGGGTGGAGCGCCGGTGGCGGGACCAGCCGGAGTATTGATGGAATCTCAAGGACTGCCAGTCTCCATTGCAGGGGTGGCACAAGCCTACCGCGATTTTCTTGACTTGTTGGTGGTTGATTTGCGTGACGAGAGTGCTGCCGAACACTTACGCACCCTTGGCGTGCGCGTGCAATGCACGAACACCATTATGCGGACTGCCGAAGATAAGGCTCAACTGGCGCGAGCGGTAGTCTCCTTTATTTCGAAGGAAAGCGCGGCCCGCGCCGGCGGCGTTAAACAACAATGATTCTAATTCCCGTCAAACATCTGAAAGACGCGAAGCAGCGCCTTTCTCCAGTGCTCGATCGCGAGAGCCGGTTCGCTTTAGCGCAGGCAATGTTGCAAGACGTCCTTGAAACCTTAGGCAGTTGGCCGAATTGTCCTGAGGTAGCGGTCGTCAGCAGCGATCCAGTCGGGCTGCAGTTGGCGCGCAGCTTCGATTTTCAGGTCATCCTCGACCAGGCCAACCTGAGTGAAACTGACGCGATCGAAAGAGCAACGCAAATTTGCGAATCGCGCGGTATTGAGAACACCCTGGTGATTCCCGGGGACATTCCGCTGATCAGCGCGTGGGAACTGGAAAAGATATTCGAAGCGTCTCCGAATGAGGGCTCCGTCCTGGTGCCCGCGGCCGATGGTCGGGGAACGAACGCGGTGTTACGACGCCCAGCAGGACTCTTCCCTCTGCGATTTGGCAACGATAGTTTTAAGCCGCACCTTGCCGCTGCGCAGGTGACTCGAAAACCGTGCGTCGTACTTTCCTTGCCGGGAATCGCCCTTGACGTTGATAGTCCTGCAGATTTGAAAGACCTGGCTAACTCGCCTGGTGAAACCCGCGCCCAGCGCCTGGTTCGGCGCTGGGATTTCGCAGATTATCCGCTGGCGGTTAATGGCTGAAATGTCCCCACCACGGGACCTGCGGATTATTCCCGTGGCCGTTAGGGGCGAGATCAAATCAGGCGACTCGCTACTCCAAAAACTTGTACGCGCTCTGCGCCAGCAAAGGTTGGTCTTGGAGCAAGGCGATATTTTGGTGGTCAAACACAAGATCGTTTCCAAAGCCGAAGGACGCGTGGTTGACTTAGCAACGATCACACCATCTGCTAGTTCGCGAAATTGGGCTCGCCGCTATCATCTTGATGCTCGGGTCACCGAACTCGCTTTGAAGCAAAGCAAACGTGTGGTCCGCCGGAAACGCGGCGTTCTCATCACCGAGACTCAAGACGGCCTCGTGTGTGCGAATAGTGGTGTAGACGTGTCTAATGTGGATGGTGGCCGGCACGCGCTCCTCTTGCCGGAGAACGCCGACCGCTCAGCGTCGCAGCTGTATGCGGAACTAAAGAAAGTTCTGAAGCTTTCAATCCCCGTGATCATCACTGATACTTTCGGGCGGCCGTGGCGCGAGGGATTGACCGAAGTCGCCATCGGGTTGGCCGGGATGAAGGCGTTACACGATTATCGCGGATGCCGCGATCCCTTCGGTTACGAGTTACGAGTGAGTCTGGATGCCGTGGCCGATCAACTGGCTTGCGCGGCAGGGCTGGTCTGCGGCAAGCTATCGCGCACGCCCGCTTGCATCATCCGTGGCTTTCGATATCGTGCTGGACCGGGGCGTGCCCGCGATTTGATTCGTCGAGCGGCTAACGATCTGTTTCGTTGAATTGTTTTCCTGGGATTGCTTTCCAATCGGGGCGGTCGAGGAGGCTCTATGGTTCGGTTTTTGTCACAGTCAGAACTGGAGGATTTTCCTTCTCTTGAATGGAACCAGATCGCCTCGCAAATGACATCAGCCGCGCGCATCGCAGTCGAGAAAGTCCTCGAGAGTCAGAATGGCGGTGGGTTATCGCGCGAAGAGTGCCTGCTGCTGGCAAATGCTGAAGGTGACGACCTGCTCGGGTTGTTGATCGCCGGGGACGCGCTACGGCGCGATTTGGTCGGAAATCTGATCACGTACGTGGTCAATCGCAATATCAATTTCACGAATATCTGCTTTGTGGGCTGTAAGTTTTGCGCCTTCAGCCGCGGACCTCGTGAATCCGACACCTATTTTCTCAACCCGGAGCAGGTGGCGGCAAAAGCTGTAGAAGCTGTTGGAATGGGCGCCACCGAAGTCTGCATTCAGGGCGGCCTGCCCCATGATCTGCCTCGCTTTTATTATCGCGATATTCTGCGGGCGGTTAAGAAAGCTGTTCCGCGGATGCACATTCACGCGTTCTCGCCCATGGAAATCACTTATGGCGTGGAACTCACGGGCATGTCGCTCGAAGACTATCTCGGCATGCTGCGCGACAACGGGCTTGACACATTGCCGGGGACCGCAGCCGAGATCCTGGATGATGACGTTCGCTTCATCCTTTCTCGCAACAAGCTTTCAACTGAGCGATGGACGCAGATTGTCCAGACAGCTCATCGTTGTGGCATTCGAACAACGTCTACACTGATGTACGGCCATGTGGAAACTCCCGCCCACTGGATAAACCAATTGCAGTTGTTCCGTGACATTCAGCGGGAGACTGGCGGCTTCTCGGAATTCGTACCTTTGGGATTCGTTCATCAGAACACGCTTCTCTTCCACCAGGGGCTCGCACGGGCAGGTCCGAGTCTTGCCGAACATCTCAAGATTCACGCTCTCGCGCGTCTGCTGCTGGCTGGCTGGATCAATAACATCCAAGTTTCCTGGGTGAAACTAAACCGCAAGGTGTCTCAGCTATGCTTACAAGCAGGCGCGAATGATTACGGCGGAACGCTGATGGAAGAAAACATTTCGCGCGAAGCGGGAGCAACCGCCGGACAGTACACCAGTCCGGAAGACTTCCAAATGTTGATAAGGGAAATCGGCCGTATCCCAGCCGAGCGCAATACCACGTACACTCGCCTCAACCTCAAATTGCCAACGGAAGAGCTTACTAATGAGGAAGCGTTTGCAACGGAGTTTGCATGAGCTCCCGGATCACGATTCTGGGTGGCACAGGCCCGGCGGGAATGGGCCTGGCTCTACGCTGGGCAAGGGCAGGCGAGTCTCTTATCATCGGGTCGCGGGACGCTACTCGCGCTCAGGCTGCGGCCGCGAAGATCAAAGAAAGCGCAGGACGGAATGTACAAGTATCGGGCGCGGAAAATTCGGATGCCTGCGCGGCCACTGACCTGCTTGTGCTTACCGTTCCCTTCGAAGGCCAGGCTGCGTTGCTCAAGCAGCTCAAACCAGCGATTCGCCCAGGTAGCATCTTGATCGATGCCACTGTGCCGCTTGCAAGCAGCGTGGGGGGACGTTCCACCCGCACTCTCGGTGTGTGGCAAGGTTCAGCGGCACAACAGAGTGCTGAACTCGTCCCCAAAGGCGTCTCCGTCGTCGCCGCTTTTCAGAACATGTCCGCCGATGAGATGAACGGGGATAAGCCCGTTGAGTGTGACGTGATCGTTTGCAGCGATGATCCCCATGCCACGCAAGTAACTTGTGAACTGGCCGCGAAAATCCCCGGCGTACGCGCTATTGATGGCGGCAAGCTGGAGAACGCGCGCATCGTGGAACAGATCACTGCTCTATTGATAGGGCTCAATATCCGGCACAAAGGACATTCCGGTATTCGCATCACCGGCTTGCCGAACACCGCATACAAGTCATAATGGCTGTATCCTCGCAACAGAGATGCAAACGATTCTGAGGAACTCTGGCAGCCTACGATGAACTCGTCCCCTCGTGACGGCGTGGCGATCGAGTTCCGTAATGTGTCGTACTGCCTCGATGGCGGCCGAGAACTTCTATCTCAACTCAATCTCGAAATTCTCCGTGGGGAAACTTTAGTTCTGCTGGGCCGGAGCGGCTCTGGAAAAACCACCACTCTCAAACTCATTAATCGCCTGCTAGCTCCCACTGCCGGCGAGGTGGTGGTTGATGGTCGTCCCACCACAACTTGGGATGTCATTCGGTTGCGTCGCATGATTGGCTACGTTATTCAAGACGCAGGTCTGTTTCCTCACTTCACTGTGGAACGCAACATCGGGTTGGTCCCGAAGCTTGAGAAATGGACCGCAGAACGTATTCAAAAGCGGGTTGAGGAACTGTTACAACTAGTCGGACTCGATCACCAGATTGCTTCGCGCTATCCGCGCGAACTGTCGGGTGGTCAGCGGCAGAGGGTTGGTGTGGCGCGTGCACTGGCTGCCGACCCGCCGATTCTCCTGATGGACGAGCCTTTCGGCGCGCTTGATCCCATCACTCGCGCGGAATTGCAACGAGAATTTCAAGCTTTGCAAATGCGATTGCAGAAGACAGTGGTCTTCGTTACGCACGATATGCGGGAAGCACTGCTGCTGGGTACTCGTATTGCCCTGATCGAAGCGGGGCGGCTGGTAGCGCTCAATACTCCGCAAGCATTCCTGCACTCGAAGGACCCTCTAGTCGCATCCTATGTGGACGCATTTCGCACAGACTTGACGACTCCCCGGAACTGAGGTGACTCATGAACTTCTGGCAGTTCATCGTGCAAAATCACACTGAAGTGCTGGAGCTGACGTGGGAACACATTTCGCTGGTCGGAATTTCTATGCTGATCGCTGTGCTCATAGGAATTCCGCTCGGGATTCTAATCACCCGCTGGCCGGCGCTAAACAAACCCGTGCTTGGCGGGGCGAACATCATTCAGACCATTCCCAGCCTGGCACTTTTTGGATTTCTGCTGCCGGTGCCCTGGATCGGCGCGCGTGCCGGCCGCTTGGCGGTTCTTGCGCTCACCCTTTATGCCCTCTTACCGCTGATTCGAAATACCTACACCGGGATCAGGGGAGTGGATCGTGCTGTCGTCGAAGCTGGCCGCGCCATGGGTATGACAGATCGCCAACTCTTATTTCAGGTCGAACTCCCTCTGGCTCTGGGGGTGATCATTGCGGGCGTGCGCATAGCCACCGTGCTCTCGGTTGGCCTCGCAACTATTGCCGCCGCCATTGGAGCAGGTGGCCTCGGAGAATTCATCTTTCGTGGGCTGGCAATGGTAAGCGATCAACTTATTCTCGCTGGTGCAGTTCCTGCTGCGGCACTGGCCCTCGTGGCCGACCTGGGCCTTGGGTGGGTTGAGAAGCGGCTGAGCCCGCAATAAGGCCGCGGCTTCACACATTGATGACGTCTCGACTTATTGGCGGATTGATTTTTGCCGCTGTGGCCCTCAGTTGCGGTCCTGCGCGCGAGAATCGAGTGGTCGTTGGTTCCAAGAACTTTACCGAACAGCTTATTCTGGGCGAACTGATCGCGCAGCAAATTGAGTCGCACACGAATCTCGTAGTCGAACGGCGCTTCTATCTCGCCGGAACATTCATTTGTCAGCAGGCAATCCTCGGCGGGCGGATCGATGTCTATCCTGAGTACACCGGTACCGCTCTCACTGCGATATTGAAAGAGAAGCCAACCGCCGATCGAGAAGAAGTCTACAACCGAGTTAAAAATGAGTACGAGGCACGCTTTTACCTCGAAATAGCGCGACCGCTGGGCTTCAATGATACATTCGCAATCGAGATTCGCGGCGAGGACGCACGACGCCTGAATCTAAAAACAATTTCAGAGGCGGCGGCCTATACCCCACAATGGCGGCCGGGGTTTGGTTACGAATTTATGGAGCGTCCGGATGGTTACAAGGGTCTGGTCGCAACCTACGGTCTTCGATTTGCCTCGTCGCCGCGCATCATGGACCTTGGCCTGCTGACACGTGCCTTGAAGGAAAAACAGGTGGATTTGATCGCGGGAAATGCCACTGATGGCCTGATCCCGGCTTTCGATCTTTTTGTATTGGAAGACGACCGCCACTACTTCCCGCCATATGAAGCGGTGCCCATCATTCGCAAAGCTGCGCTGCTTCAGCATCCTGAAATCGGCTCGGCTCTCGATGAACTCGCGGGCAGAATTTCCGATGATGACATGCGCCGGCTGAACTATGCCGTAGACGGTCAGCATCGCGATGCCAAACAAGTAGTACGCGAGTTCATGCAGCGAAAGGGATTGGTACGGTGATCCCCAACCACGATGTCGATGCTGCCTGGAAGTATCACAACGGCACGAAACATTCTTATCACAGCATCCGGGCACATCCCCATTTTCTCGATTGGGACAACAAGCCGCTGCCCTTCAAAATTTACCCCACGCTCGAAGTAATGCGCCTTCCGAAGGATTTCAAGCAGACGGGAGTGGCCGCGCTTGCAGCGCTCGCAACGTCTGTGACACCCGTACCGGTCGGCGTTCCCGACCTGGAAACGCTTGCGCAACTGCTTTTCTTTTCCGGCGGCGTGACCAGGAGTAAGAAGTATCCGGGCGGAGAAGTGTTTTTTCGTGCGGCGGCTTGCACTGGCGCGCTCTATGAAATCGAGTTGTACGTCGTTTGCGCCGATCTACCAGGGCTTGATGCCGGTGTCTATCACTTTGGCGTCGCTGAATTCGGTTTGCGTCAACTAAGGCGTGGTGATTATCGCCACGTTCTGGCGGACGCTACTGCCAACGAACCCTCAATCACTGGTGCGCCGCTCATCATTATTTGCACCGGGACTTACTGGCGTAATGCCTGGAAGTATCGCTCTCGCACCTATCGGCATTTTGGCTGGGACAACGGCACGATCCTGGCAAATCTTCTCGCGGTCAGTTCTGCTCGGGGCCTACCCGCAAGGGTTGTATGCGGCTTCGCCGACGCCGAAGTGAACAGATTGATCGGCCTCGACACCAAGCGCGAAGTCGCCTTCTCGCTACTGTCGATCGGTACTGGCTCGTCCCCACCGCCGGCGCCGGCAAACGTCGAGCCACTCGAATTGCCGGTCGTTTCTTATTCGAAAACCGAAGTGGACTATCCACCTATGCGCCAAATGCATGAAGCGTCCTCGTTGGTCTCTCCCGAGGAAGTGGCAAGTTGGCGTCGCGAGATTTCGCCCGGCAAGCTAGGAGTGAAAAAGAATGCGGGAATTGCTCTACGGCCTCTAAGCAACGCGGGAGTCTCTCGCGACGCTATCGAACAAGTGATTCTCCGCCGAGGATCAACCCGCAAGTTCTCGCAGGATTCCATCACATCCGCTCAGCTATCCACCATACTCGACCGGGCCACAGGTGACTTGCCGGCAGATTTCCTCCACGATCCGGGCGAGCAACTGAACAATCTTTATCTGGTGGTGAATAATGTAGAAGGCATTTCGCCGGGCGCGTACTTCTACGATCGCCAAACGGGGTCTCTGCAACTTCTTAAAGCGGGCAATTTCCGCGGAAATGCGGGCTATCTCGGTCTGGAGCAGGAACTGCCCGCGGATGCCAGTGTGGATGTGTTTTTTTTAGCCGATCTGCACGATATCTTAGAGCGCTTTGGTAATCGAGGCTACCGAGCCGTGCAGCTTGAAGCGGGCATTCTCGGCGGCAGACTTTATCTCTCCGCCTACGCGCAGCGTTTGGGCGCTACCGGCTTGACGTTTTATGACGATGATGTCGTCCGTTTCTTTTCTCCTCATGCGAAAGGCAAGAGTGCGATCTTCCTTGTGGCCCTGGGAAAGAGCGCGTTGCAAAAGTAGCAGATAGACAGACCTTCGCCTCGGGAGCTAAGACCAAAGAGAACCGGCAAGCTATTCCGAAGACAAGACCGCGTCACACTAATGTCACTAATCCACCACCCGGGCCGTCATCTCTTCCGACGGCTCGCCGCCCGCTACAGCCTGCGCCAGGATCAACTGCCGGCCTTCCACCTGCAGGCTAGGCAGTCGCATACCAAATAGCACCGCCGCCCCAATACAGGCCACCGCACCAATAGCAACGGTAACTGGCGCACCCAGCCGGTCAGCAAGTACGCCGCCTAACAGGGCGCCGAAAGGAGCCATCCCCATGAACATCATGGAATAAAGCGCCATCATGCGACCGCGCAATTCATCGGGCACCATTGCCTGAATCAAAGTGTTTGAACAGGCCATCTGCAGCATCATTGAGAAGCCTACCGGGAGCAGCAATGCGGCAGAGAGCCAAAAATTACGCGAGAATGAAAACAACAAGAGGAACACGCCAAAGCTGCCACAGGAGAACGCGACCCAGCGCCCCAAACCTTTCACCCCCGATCGCATCGCTAAGGTGAGAGCACCCAACAACGCACCCACCCCGGTGGCGCCCATCAGGATTCCCAGTCCCCGCGCACCTCCGTGCAAAATACGATCGGCAAACACCGGCATTAGAACCGTGTAGGGCATTCCGACCAGGCTTACCAACCCGAGCAGGAGGAGCAGCGCCCGGATGGCTGCGGCACGACTTGCGAAACGGAACCCTTCCCGAATGTCCGCCAGTGGAGAGGCGGTAGTAGGGGTTCGCCGGGTGCACTGAATTTTCATCATCAGCAGCCCAGTAATGACAGCGATGTAACTCACCCCGTTGGCGAAAAAACACCAACCTTCGCCAATCTTTGCCACCAGGATCCCCGCGATCGCTGGACCAATGATACGTGCGCCATTGAACATAGAAGAATTGAGTGCAATGGCATTCATCAGATCTTCCTTGCCTACCATATCCACAAGGAATGACTGCCTCCCTGGAATATCAAACGCGTTTATCACCCCGAGCAATGCAGCAAGCACAAAGATGTGCCAAACCTGCACCTTGCCGGTAAGGGTCAACCCCGCCAGGATGAAAGCCAACACCATGGAAAGTGTCTGAGTCGCGATGATCACCCGATGACGGTTGGCCCGGTCGGCCATGGTGCCCCCGAAAGGAGCGATCAGGAAAACCGGAATCTGACTGGCAAAGCCGACGGAGCCCAACAGCAAGGAGGAACCGGTAATACGATAGACCAGCCAGGACTGGGCAACGCTCTGCATCCAGGTCCCAATCAGAGAGATAAGCTGTCCGCTGAAAAAGAGCTGAAAGTTGCGATAACGGAGGGCGCGTACTCCTGCCTTCAGCCTGCCGCCATTCCGGGAGGCGAGCTGCTGAACTGTCTTGGTTTGATTGCTAAGTGTACGGTGATCCGTCACGTCGTCGTTTTTGATGCCGCCCACCATGCTTATGGTCCCTAACTTGTGGCGGTGTCGATTGCCTGAATCCTGGTCTCGGATCGCGACAATTGACCCAGACACCCTTATTTCGCCGGTTGTCGCACTAATTTCAATTTATAACTTCCCATGCGTAACACACTGCGCTACAGTCTTCATGTCCTGCAGGTTGCGGAAGGCGCTGTCCGTAAGAGCAGACGCTCTAGTATAGAGGCTCGGCAAAGAGCGTAACCGTCAACCCGCAGGTCAACGGAGGAAAGTCTCCCTGGCTTGGAAGTTCTTAGACATCGTTGTCGCGATCGGTTGGCGTTGTGATGGTTGAAAAGCAGGTTCGCGGGGGGACCATGAGTACCAGCGAAGTTTGTCTCGAGCGCCGAGCGGCGCAACGCTTCGATTTTCAGCTGCCATTGTCCATTCGATGCGATAAAGGTGCTGTCGAGGGATTCGGGGTGACACAGAATCTTAGCGCGCGCGGAGCTTTTTTCTACACCGACTTTCCGATGCCGCAAGGTGCAGACGTGGAAGTCACTCTCTTGATGCCATCTGAAATTACACTTTCTGAAAACATGCGGGTTCGATGTCGAGGTAAAGTGCTTCGCGTCAGTCCGCTGGCAAGAGGAAACCAGATCGGAGTGGCTATTCATCTCGAGAATTACGAGTACCTGGCTGAGGGGGCGTCTGTTACTTCCGCCGATTATGATCGCATCTCCGCCCTGCACGAACATAGAGCACGAGATGAGGATGAAACGACGAATTCCTTACCCCGAGGCGCTAGGGGTCTCGCAACCCCTTGAGTAGCACGGCATTCAGCCGCCATTTTTTATTGGAATGCTTCTTTTCAAGTTGATGAAGTTCGCATAGAATGTTAAGTCATTGAGGAATTGTTGCTTCGCGGTTCCTCGCGTAGTGCGTCCTTCGTTGTCCTCACTTCAGGTTCGGGATCGGCAGCCGCGAGCTGTTTTGATCTCGGGATCGAATAATGACAGATTACGAAGGTCACTTGGCTGAGAGTAGTCTTCCCTCATACCATGCAGATGCCTAGAAATAGCGACGAGAAACCAATTATGCATGGCGTAGCGGCTGCCATCTTGAGCGAAGACCGGGAACGGTTAGCGGTCCTTCAGAGCGGGTTGGAAAATACGAATCTTGGGCGAAACATTTATAGTTGCGTTGGCTTTCCGGCTGCCGCGACCGATCCCAGCCTGCGTCAAATTCAGGATCTCCGTGCTGAAGTAGTGCTCGTCGATATCGATCCTGGTAATCCGCAACGCGCAATTGCTGCCATCGAATTGCTTCGCGCGACCACCTCTGATATTGCCATCTTTGCCGTGGGTGAAATGAGCGCACCGTTCGTCATTGTGGCAGCCATGCGGGCGGGAGCTCGAGAATTCGTGGATCGCTCTGCCACCCGAGAGGCTTTGCTGGAAGCTCTTACCAGGTATACGGCTACTCGCAATAAAACGCGGAGTCACGCCGGGAAAGGAAGGGTTTTCAGCGTAGTGAACGCCAAGGGCGGTTCGGGCGCAACTACCGTAGCCGTAAACATTGCGATAGCGCTACAGCACACGCATGACAAAGTGGTACTGGTTGACCTTGCTCCCATCGGACATGCCGCGCTGCATCTCAATGTAAGGTCTAGTTTTGGAGTGCTCGATGCCCTGCAAAACCTGCATCGCATGGACGGGTCTCTGCTGCAGGGCTTCATGTCTTCGCATAAGAGTGGGCTACATCTGCTGGCCGGACCGCAGCAGCCGCTAGCAGCCGCCCCTACAGCCGCTGAACTTGCCCGGCTTTTCGATCTCCTGGTCAGCCATTACCGTTATGTGGTCGTGGATTGTTCCAGTCGTATGGACCACACCGCCCGTCAGCTCTGTGACTTGTCCAACGCCGTTTTGTTGGTCACCCAGACAGACGTAGTCTCCCTGTGGAGCACGGGACGCGTTCAGGCATTCCTCGAAGAAACCGTGGGACGTGAGCGCGTGCGCCTGGTGCTGAACCGGTACAAAAAAATCCCCGGGTTTACCGAAGAAGATGTGGAAAAAGCTTCTAACTGCAAGATTTTGTGGAAAGTCCCTAACAACTACCAATTGGTCGGCCCGGCAATCGATAAGGGCGCACCTGTGGCCTTGCACGACAGTCAAGAGGTCAGCCGGTCATTCATTGCACTTGCCGCCCTGCTGGCGCAGGCGTCTACCAACGACGAAGGCACTTTGGATCTCGTCTACCAGCACGATAAGAGTGACACCAAAAAGAGTGCTGGGCGCCTGATGATCTCTCCTCTTCGCGCTGGCCAATAAGCGGTTTCATCCCGTCCCATAATCCCCCTGTCTTCCCGTTGATTTGTGGACTGCTCCGAGTAGCTTCCCGAATTGCCACTTTTTCATTTACCTTGTCCGCAGTAGGGGCAATCGGAAGGTCTGTGACGATGCAAGCAAACATAGAAACGACTGCCTTGCCTCCGTCGGAGGCGTTACCCACTGAGAGGAAGCCAAGGCATGCTCGCAGTCTGACCTGGTGGCTGTTGCTGCTGGTGGTTTGGACACTGAGTGGCGTGTATACCGCGCGGCTATTAAAGCGCGGCTGGGTAGCTTACGACGAAGGCACGTTTGGCCAGTGCGCCGAGCGAGTGTTAGATGGCCAGTTGCCTCATCGTGATTTTGATGACCCATATACGGGTGGGCTTTCGTATCTGAATGCGATCGCTTTTTCGGCGTTAGGCACGAATTCTGCATCACCACGAATTGTGCTTTTTCTTTTCTTTCTGGGATTTGTCCCGGCTGTTTATGCCATCGCGTCCCGATTCGCATCACCTCTCGGGGCCGGAACTGCCACCCTGCTCGCTGTCGTCTGGAGCGTGCCAAACTACACCGCGGCTGTTCCCTCCTGGTACAACCTGTTTTTCGCGGTCTTCGGGACGGCAGCAGTTCTTCGTTTCATCGAAAGCGGGCGCCGGCGCTGGCTTTTCGTAGCAGGACTGTGCGGCGGCGTCTCGTTTCTTTTTAAAATATCTGGAATTTATTTTATCGCAAGCGTGCTCTTGCAATTGATCTTCCGTGAGGTATGCACTCCTCACCAGGTACCGAGTGGCAAGCCTGGAAGCAGAATCTACAACATCTTTCTAAAGGCGCTATCGGTAGTCTTTATTGTTGGGCCATTCATTATCATCCGACGAAATCTCTCAGCAGTAGCGATGCTTGAGTTCATGCTGCCGGTGGTCGCTTTGGTCATTCTTTGCCTTTGGCGTGATTCGCGCCGAGAAGCGGGCCCACCGGGACAACGTTTTGTTTCCTTGTTCCGCGCGCTTCTGCCATTCGCGGCCGGCGTAGCGCTACCAGTGAGCCTGTTTTTAGTTCCCTATCTGCGTTCAGGGTCTCTATGGGCTTTTTTTAATGGCGTTTTTCTGATGTCAATCCGTCGCTTGGATTTCGCGGCCCGCAGACCAGCGGAATTACGCCTGATCAGGGTTGTCGCCACCCTCACTCTCGCGGGCCTTTTAACAAGAGCGATAGCAGTGCGCGCACCAATAACATGGTCAAAGCGGGTTCCGCTGCTGGTTGGCTTGGGCTTTCTGTTCCTGGCATCGGCACGCTTTCCACTGGTTTACCAGTTCGCCTGGGGGCCACTGACCCTTCTGATTCCGTTGGCTGTTCTCGCGGGCTCGATTCTGCTCGCAATGGCACGAGTCACGAAAGGACTATCGGTTGTGCGGCAGCAACAAATCATGTTGCTGCTCAGCGTCGCCGCACTGTGCGGTCTGATCCAAGTTCCCTTCAGCGTTGCTAATTACTTCTGCTATGCCGCACCGTTCCTCGTTCTCGCGTTACTGGCATTGTTGTCAATTCGAGAGGGAGCTTCGCGTTTTGTGCTCGGAGCGCTCGCGGTCTTCTACATTGCGTTCGCCGTCTTTCGCTCTACCCCCACGTTTCTGGCGTTCATGGGTAACCGTTATTTACGTGATCAACAGATTCATCAATTGACGATTGTCCGCGCCGGCGGCCTGCGAGTGTATCCCAGCGAGGGAGAAGAATACGACAGGCTGATTCCGGTGGTACTGGATCATGCAGGCGGCAGCCGATTTGTTTACTGCGCGCCCGATTGTCCCGAGGTCGCGTTTCTCGCCGGTCTGCGTAATCCCACACGTACCCTCTTCGACTTCCTAGATCAGCCCGCGGAACACACACAGCGCGCCTTGCAGGCCATCGGTTCGCACCCTGTAAATGTCATTGCCATACTTAGTGAGCCGCCGTTCTCAAATCCCATGTCCGCAGACCTTCACGCAGCTTTACGGGAGCAATTTCCGGAATACACTCAGATCGGTAGGTTCGAAGTCCGCTGGCGACGATGAACTTCCGGCCACGAGTTCACAAGATGGAGGAAGTTTCGGCATTTAGTTCCGCGTGCACATCAAAGGGGTCTTGACGTTAATTAAACGCCTTGCAAGAGGCCCGGCTTGAAACGTCTCAGCGCTGGAAAAGACACACCCTAGCAGGCCGCTTCTCTGTTTCTTCCTATGCTCAACCAGAAGGAAAGCGCAATGCTCCAAAAGACGAACAAAGGGATCAGACTTGGTAAACCATGCAGTCCAACAAGCTCTCCGAGGTTAAACGCTCCGTGAGTTTCTTCCGGCACTTCCTCTGTTGGGGCAAGAAACGATCCCTGATTGAGCGAAAACCTGCCTTGCGAGAAAGATGGCCAGAAAAGTTGGAGAGCCGGACACCTGAATTCATTGGGCGGCTGCGCGGTAGTGGAGACGCCCATGAGGGAGAGCCCCAGTCCGCAGACTGCTAGTAGGGCGAGCACTGCTCGCAAGTAAGATCCCGCCCTGCTCCAAACCGGTGCAATTCCAATGGCAAGCAAAGGAACTCCTGCACCCATGTAGCGCGGACCGTAGGACCAAGCCCCATGCCAAGCAGAAAAAGACGCATTAAAGAGAAAGTAGTATGTGGCAATGGCTGCGCTGGCACGGGCGATGGGGGCAGTGCTGGGATTCTTCCAGAGCAAGCGCAGCCCAAACGGGGCAGCAGCAAGGACGGGACCATAAAACAATAGTCCGCGACGGCATCCGAATAAGAGCTTTAGCATCACGTCAGGTTTGGGATACGTTAATCCCATGAAGCCGTGCGTCATCCAGGGAAATGCTCCGGCCTGGTAGTAGGAATATCCCAAGTGAAGCGACGAACCGAAGGCGGCACGGTGATAAACCAGCAAAACCATCACACAAATGACGGCTCCAGCAGCAACACTGCCGGCAACACGCCAACGTCGTTGGCGACCACTGGGCCACACCACTGTCAGCGCCAAAATGGCTACAATCGCCGACGCTGGCGCGGCAGGATATTCCGAGACGGTCGCCCATCCTGCGGTTAGACCTACAACAAAGCCCCAAAACCGGTCACGAACTGGGTCTTGGGTCTGTTGCAACATCGCCGCCGCTGCCAAAGCCAAGACCAAGCACGCTCCAGCGAGCGCATGCCCCCAGAGCAATGTAGCCCACGCCCAAACCGGAGTCGCCAGGCCCGTCGCAATTGCGCCAAATGCAGATGCACTTACGCTGCTGCCAAGTCGTAACGCGAGCAGAAAGAGACAAGCACAAGCCGCAGCAGTCGGAAGAGAAACACCAAATACAGTAGCGATATACGATAGGGCGACTAGCCCTCGCGGGGAACCAGAACTAACGCCGGCGGTAGCCAAAACTGGCCTCATCGCGGCCACGGCGGGCAGAGCGAGCAGCGCGAGACCGGGCGCTTTATCGGAGTAGTAATGGCCCTGGTATAGCGCTTTGTCACCGGTATTTTCGTGGTATGAGTCGATGCGCAATGTGCCCTGCTCAATTAACGAGCGCACCAGGTCAAAGCGAGAATTCTGATTCCAACCGCCTCCCTGGTAAAAATATGCGAACGACACGAACAGGACTACAGCAATCAGGAAAGCTCGGACTGCAGCATGTTGGCGAGTCTCCGGCGAGCGGGCGGTCATCGCACACATTCCAAGATGATATGAGTGTATGGAATACGCAGCAGGTCGTGCCTTATAGAGGGTTTTACGTCACGGAAGAATTGCAAGGCTAGCTCCGCGTACTCTTCTTCCTCGCGAATGAATCGTCCCCGGTCGCGCGCTAGTAAATACCTTGACACCACTGACTGGCCCTTCTCCCAGACACCGTCCAGTGTCACGAGTTTGCCACCGGGGTGAAGCGCGTGGTGTGCGATCTGAAATAAGTGTGAGGCCTCTGCATCGTCAAGATGGTGGAGGATTCCCAATGCCAGCACAATATCGAAATAATCGGATTGCGGCGGCGTGTACTGGGAGACGCGCTGGCAAGAGAATTTCGCTTGCGGGAATCGCTTGCGCGCCTTGGCAACATATGCCGGACTGGCATCAAACCCAACATACTCAGAGTCCGGCAAATACGGAACGATTGTTCCTGGCCCGCAGCCGATTTCCAAAATGCGATCGCCGGTCCGGGGCCGGATGTACTCCTGCACTAGTATTTTGCTGCGTCCGGGACCACCGATCACGTTCCAGAAGAATTGGTATGCTTGCGGAACGGCCAGTAGCGGGCGAATTGTTTCGATCATTGATTTCGACTACGATTGGATTTCCATTACGATTGCCTGCAAGATACGCCCAGCTTGACCGAAACACAACCGGAGCGCGGTGCGCCAATAATTCGGTGGCGACTATTTCTATGAAGGTAATTATTCTTGCTGGTGGGTTCGGGACGCGCCTGTCTGAAGAAACCTCCGCCCGTCCCAAACCCATGATTGAAATTGGGGGCAAGCCTCTGCTCTGGCACCTCATGAACCTCTATGCCAGCCACGGGTTCAAGGACTTTATCGTGGCCTGTGGCTATAAGGGCGAGGTGATCAAGGAATACTTCCACAACTTTGTTGTGCACAGCGCTGATCTGTTCATCAACCTGAAAGATGGTTCTTGTAAGGTATTGAACTCCACCGCGCCCGATTGGCAGATCGCCGTGGCAGATACTGGCCTCAATACTTTGACTGGCGGGCGTTTGCGCCGATTGAAATCCCTACTTGGCGATGAAGCCTTCATGGTCACCTATGGCGACGGTTTGGCTGATGTTGACATAAAGTCGCTGGTTGCTTTCCATCGTTCTCACGGAAAGCTTGCGACCGTGACCGCAGTTTCTCCCATCGCGCGCTTTGGCAGTCTTAAACTTGAGGGTGATCACGTCGTGAATTTTGTGGAAAAACCACAAACCGGCGAGGGCTGGATTAACGGCGGCTTTTTCGTCTTCGAACCCAAGATGTTGGATTATGTAAGTGACGATCAGACTTCGCTGGAGCGCGAGCCGCTGGAAGCCCTGGCTGCCGGAGGCCAGTTGATGGCGTATCGCCATACTGGATTCTGGCACCCAATGGACACTATGAGAGACAAGCATTACCTTGAATCGCTGTGGGCTAGCGGCAAGGCGCCCTGGAAAGCTTCCTGATGGCGAATTCGCTCGCGTCTTTTTATCGCGGAAAGAAAGTTTTGGTTACCGGCCACACTGGATTCAAAGGTGGGTGGCTCACTGCCTGGCTCAAAATCCTTGGTGCGCATGTCATCGGATTTGCTCTGCCACCCGGCACTCGTCCCAACCTGTTCGACGCTGCCACCATTGACCGCGACATGGTCTCGCTATTCGGAGATGTCCGCAATTTCGAGGAACTCTCGGGAACTTTTGCCGAACGTTCGCCGGAGATTGTGATCCATAGCGCGGCGCAACCCCTCGTTCGCCGGTCGTATCGTGAGCCGGTCGAGACCTTCGCAACCAATGTGATGGGCACCGTACACGTACTCGAGGCCGCCCGGCACACGCCTTCGGTGCGCGCTGTGGTCGTCGTCACCAGCGATAAGTGTTATGAGAATCGCGAATGGTTTTGGGGATATCGCGAAGAAGACGCGATGGGCGGCCATGATCCTTACAGTTCCAGCAAAGGCTGCGCCGAGCTGGTGACAGCCGCTTACCGCCATTCTTTTTTCGCAAGCGAGAGTGCCGCAATCGCTTCGGCGCGCGCCGGCAATGTAATTGGTGGGGGAGACTGGTCAGAAGAGCGGCTGATGCCCGACATTGTGCGTGGAATTTCCGCCGGAACGCGCATAGTGATTCGCCGGCCCGATTCCACCCGGCCTTGGCAGCATGTGCTGGAAGTTGTTCGAGGATATTTGCTGCTGGCACAGCGCCTCTGGGAAGATGGTCAGAGATATGCCAAAGCATGGAACTTCGGTCCCTCTGATGAAAGCGCTATCCCGGTGGCCGAGGTCGCCAAGCGGACAATTGCACTCTGGGGAAAAGGTGAAATAAACATCAGGCCTGATTCGGGAGCGCCGCACGAATCAAAGTATCTGCACCTGAACTCCGAGAAAGCGCGCAACCATCTCGGTTGGCAAGCAACGCTCACCATTGACCAGGCTCTCGAGTGGAGCGTGGAGTGGTATCGCTTGTATTACGAGAATCCAGCATGTGCTCTGCCCGTCACCGAGACACAAATTCAACGATACATGCGGATGTTCCCGTGAAGAATCTTTCGTCAGCTCTGGTCACGGGCGCGACCGGTTTCATCGGCACAGCTCTGGTGCGGCGCCTGCTTGCGGAGAAATTCGAGGTCGCCTGCCTTGTCCGCGGCAGCAGCAGAAATCTTTCCGCGCTGGCTGGACTCTCAGGTGTAAAAGTAATTGCGGTCCCTTCGTTCCACACCGAGCAGTTGAAACCCGCTTTGGCCGGTACTTCCGTGGAAGTGGTCTTTAATCTCGCGTCCTATGGAGTGCACCAGGAGCATCGCGACCCGCAGCAGCTTATCGATGGCAACCTTGGCATTCTTACCCACGTGCTTGAGGCCACTTCCCGTTGGCCTATGCGAAAGTTCATTCACGCCAGTAGCTGTTCGGAATATGGAAGCCCGCGGCCGAGTAAGTCGGGAGTCTCGGAGGCCGAACCTCTACGCCCGGTCTCACTTTACGGCGCGGCCAAGACAGCGTCATTTGTCTATGGCAATGCGCTTGCATCAACGTTCGGAATCCCATTTGTAGCACTGCGTTTGTTTGGCGTCTTCGGTCCAGGAGAAACCCGACAGCGGCTTGTTCCGTATCTTATTCAGCGTTTGCAACGCGAAGAATCTGCGGAACTCACGCCCGGAGAGCAGGTGCGCGATTTTCTGTATATAGACGATGTGATCGACGCGTTTCTTGCTGCTGCGCAGGAAGAAGGTCTAGAGCCCGGCCGGGCTTACAATGTTTGCTCAGGACAGCCGGTGCGGGTGCGAGAAATTGGGGAAGCCGTGGCGGACGCGATTGAAAAGCCACGACGGCTTCTGCACTGGGGCAAACGTGCGTACCGTGAGGACGAGCCGGAGTGGCTTGTCGGCGATAATTCTCAATTTAAAAGAGCAACGTCATGGCGTCCACAGCTCAGTCTTAACC
>Ga0209802_1000263_pt1 | contig 40185 bp, 38 predicted proteins | sample GraSoiAngelo_129_FD_185886 | JGI IMG/M metagenome (GOLD analysis project Ga0209802, IMG submission 185886) | Grasslands soil microbial communities from the Angelo Coastal Reserve, California, USA - 14_0927_12_40cm (SPAdes) (version 2) | ecosystem: Environmental > Terrestrial > Soil > Grasslands ...
CTCGAGGGCGTGTTCGCGGACATGCGCAAGGTCGGCGAGGCCGTCGAGCTGAAGGACGAGGCGGCCGAGCTGGTGTTGGGGCTGCGGTATCGGCTGGACCGGCTGCGGAAACGAACCGACGTAGGGTCACGGCATGCCGTGCCCCTACCGCAACGCGCGGGCGTCCTCGTCCTCGAATGGCTGGATCCTCCCTACGTCGCGGGCCACTGGGCCCCGGAGCTGGTGGAGGTGGCGGGCGGCCGCGCCCTCGCCGCGGCGCCCGGCGAGCCGTCGCGCATCCACCCGTGGCCGGAGCTCGTCGCGCTGGCACCCGATCTCGTCGTGATCGCGCTGTGCGGCTTCGACGTGGCGCGCGCCCGGACCGAGTTCGCCGCGGTGACGGACCCGAACGCACGAACGCTGTTTACGCGCCGTGTCGAGTTTCTCGACGGCAACGCCTATACTTCACGCCCGGGGCCACGTCTGGTGGACGCGGCCGAGCTGCTCTCCCAGTTGATCCCTCGTTGACGGTCGAGCCGAGGATATGGTGATCGGCTTTCTGCTCCTGCTGCTGCAGCACCCCACCGAGACGCTGCGACTCTACGCGGTGGGGGACATCAACCTCGGGCGCCGCGTGGCGAAACAGCGGCTGCTCGAGGGTGACACCCTGTACTCGTTCCGCGTACTCCTCGATACCCTGCGCGGTGCGGACATCACCTTCGGCAATCTCGAGAGCCCGATCACGCCCGACAGCCACCCGGTACCCGACTCCGTGAGCGTGTTCACCGCGCCTCCCGCCGCCGCCGGGGCGCTGGCGCGCGCGGGGTTCGACATCGTAAGCACCGCGAACAACCACGCCTGGGACGGGGGTCAGGCAGCGGTCGAGGAGACGATGCGCCAGCTCACGCGGGCGGGCGTGCTGTTTGTCGGCTCCGCCTACGGACGCGACATGGCCGAGCAACCTGTCATCGTGTGGCGACGGGGCTGGCGGGTCGCGTTTTTCGCGGTGACGCGCGCCTGGAACCCAGCGCCGTACACGTTCTACGAGCATGCCGGCGCCGCCTGGGTCGCGTGGGGCGACCCATCCTGGATCTATCCCGCGATTCGCGCCCTCAAGGCGAGCGGCCGGGCCGACCTCGTGGTGGTGAGCGTCCACGGGGGACGGGAGTACGCGGATACGCCGCCCCAATACCATCGTGACTTGCTCCACGGGCTGGTGGACGCGGGCGCCGACCTGGTGCTCGCCCATCACCCCCACGTGTTGCAGCCGGTCACCTGGTACCAGGGCAAGCCGATCGTGCAGTCGCTCGGCAACTTCGTGTTCGCGCAAGCAGACCCGTGGACGCAGCTCTCGGCCATCCTGCGGGTCGAGGTCGCGCCTGACAAGACGATGCGGCTCTCGGCGATTCCGGTCCGCGTCGGCCATCAACCGAGCGTAGCGACCGGTGCCGCCGCCGACAGCGTCCACCGTCGGCTCGGCATCCCTCTCTCGACGGTGACCAAGCCATGACGCAAGACACGTTGGATTTTCTGAAACGCCTGCTCGACACCCCCGGCCCCTCGGGCTTTGAGACCGCGCCGGCGCGCGTGTGGCGCGAGGAGGTCAAGCGCTTCGCCGACCAGGTGACCTCGGACGTGCACGGCAACTCGGTCGCCACGCTCAACGCCAAGGGGACGCCGCGCCTCATGCTGGCGGGGCACATCGACGAGATCGGCTTGCAAATCACCCACGTGGACGACGAGGGATACCTCTATTTTGCCGCGATCGGCGGGTGGGATTCCCAGGTGCTGGTCGGCCAGCGGGTCGTGATCACGGGGCCGAAGGGGCCGGTGCGCGGGGTGATCGGCAAGCAGGCGGTGCATCTCATGAAGCGCGAGGACACGGACAAGGTCTCGAAGATCACCGACCTCTGGATCGACGTCGGCACCAGCAGCAAGGCCGAGACCCTGGAGCGGGTGCGCGTGGGCGACCCGGCGGTGCTAGACGCGGACGTGCAGGAGTTCCCGAACGGTCGCATCGTATCGCGCAGCATCGACAACCGCATCGGCGCGTACGTGGTGGCTGAGGCGGTGCGGCTGCTCGCGCAGGACCGTCCCAAGCACGCGGCCGTGTTCGCCGTGGCGACGACGCGCGAGGAGATCGCGTGGACGGGCGGCGGCGCGCGCACTAGCGCCGTGGGTATCGACCCGCAGGTCGCCCTGGTGGTGGACGTCACCCACGCCACGGACTATCCGGGGGCGGAGAAGAAGCGTGCGGGGGAGCACAAGTTGGGGGGTGAGCCCGGTGGTGTTCGACCTGCTGGTCCAGTGCGCCGACGCGGAGCAGATCCCCTACAGCGTGCAGGCGGCGCCGCACGACACGGGCACCGACGCCGACGCGATCTACAACGCCCTGCGCGGCATCCCCACCGGGCTCGTGTCCGTCCCCAACCGATACATGCACAGCCCGAACGAAATGGTGGCGCGCGAGGACCTGGAGCGCGCGGCGCGCCTGCTCGCGGCCTTCGCGCGGCGGCTCGACCCCAAGGTCACTTTCATCCCCGGTTGAGAGGTGATCATGGCCACGGACAAGGGACTGATCCTCGTGACCGGTGCCACCGGGCAGCAAGGCGGCGCCGTGACGCGCGAGCTGCTCGGCCGCAAGCGCAAGGTGCGGGTCATGACCCGCAAGCCTGACGGCGACTCCGCCAAGGCGCTCGCGCGGCTCGGCGCCGAGGTCGTACCGGGCGACCTGAACGACACAGAGTCGTTGCGGCGCGCGCTCCAGGGAGCCTGGGGCGTGTTCGCGGTGCAGAACACCTGGGAGGCGGGGGTCGCCGCCGAGGAGGCCCAGGGCAAGCACATCGCGGAGCTCGCGAGGCAGACGGGCGTGCAGCACTTCGTGTACACCTCGGTCGGCTCGGCCCATCGCAAGACCGGCATCCCCCACTTCGACAACAAGTGGCGGGTCGAGGAGACGGTGCGCCAGCTGCGCTTCCCGTCCCACGTCATCATCCGCCCCGTGTTCTTCATGGACAATTTTCTGTCCCCGTGGTTCAAGCCCGGGCTCGACCAAGGGAAGCTCATGATCGGCCTCAAGCCGAACACGGTCCTGCAGATGATCGCGGTCGCGGACATCGGGAAGTACGGCCTGCTCGCGTTCGAGCAGTCCGAGGAGTTGAACCGACGGGAGATCGACATTGCCGGCGATGCGCACACCATGCCGGAGACCGCACAGCTGCTGAGCAAAGCGGCGGGACGGACCATCACGTTCCAGCCGGTGCCGATCGCGGAGGTGCGGAAGGCTAGCGACGACTACGCAATCATGCTGGAATGGTTCGACCGGGTGGGTTACAGCGCGGACATTGCAGGCAACGCGAAGCAGTACGGCGTGAAGCCCACGAAGCTCGCTGACTGGGCGGCGCGGCACCGCTGGTCGTAGCTCAGGCGCGCGGCTTGCCCTTCAGCTCCAACAGGGCCGCCTGCGCGGCGCTGCGGACCTGGCGGTCCCCGTCGTCGGCGAGCCCCTCGAGGGTGCCGACGGCGGGCGGCGTGCCGGCGAGCCGCAGCGCCTCGACCGCCGCCAGCCGCAGCGCGCTCGACGGGCGGCCGAAGACCCCTCCCCCAGGCTGGGAAAACTTGATGAGCGCCTGCACCGCGTCCGGGCTCGCGATGCGGCCGAGCGCGAGGATCAGCTCGCGCTCCACGGCTTCGTCCTTCTCCTCCTCCAGCGCCACGACGAGCGGCATCGCGAGCGCGAACGATTTCCGCCCGCCAATCCCCAGCGCAACCTGCTTCCGGACCTCAGCGGACTTGTCACGCAGTGCGCGCCGCAACGGCTCGCCGGCGCTGCCGCTCCCGATCTTCGCGAGGGCGATCGCCACCGCCTTACGGACCCGCTCGTCCTCGTGCTCGAGCTGGCGGGCGAGCGCCGGCACCGCCTCCTCGAGACCCAGCTCCCCCACGAGCTCGGCACCGTTGCGGATGACGAACCACTTGCGATGATCGAGCATGTGCACCAGCTGATCGGTGCCCTCCTTCATCTGGCTGAGTGCGTCGAATAGGGCGCGTCGCTCGTTCCTCGTCGGGGCGGCGACGAGCAGGTCGATCAGCACCTTCACGCCTCCCGCCCCCGCCCCCTGGAGGGCGAGGATGGCATCGCCGTGGTACTGCGGCTCGTTGACGAGACGGGCGACCTGCGCCACCAGCGCCTTCGTATACACGCGCTTCAGCGCGACTCCGTACTGGCGCCGCGCCTTGCTACCGTGCGGCACGCGCTCGAGGCTCCTCGCCACCTCGGCGAGCAGGCTCAGCAGCTGCTCGACCTGATTGGCGCTCAGGGCCGTCTCGACCTGATGAACCAGAGCGTCAACGGACTCACCGACGCTCACGGCCTGCGGGTTCTGCGCGAGCGCCCTGAGCCGGTCAGGCGCCTCGAGCGGCGCCGCCGGCGCGAGCTCGCCGAGGGTGACGGTAACGCGGTCCACCCCAGCGTGGCGGAGCCGGGTCGGGATGTCGTCCGTACCCAGCGCCGGCTGGTCGGCGAGGGCCTTCAACAGCTCGAACACCTGGCCCGGGGGTGGGTCGCGCGCGATCACAATCTCGCGCACGTTGTGCAGCCCGACGCGCTGCACCAGCCCGCCGACCCCTTCCTTCACGATGCTACCGTTCACGACGAGACGGCCACCGTCGTCCTGCAAGGTGAAGGTCGTCTCCCGAAGCAGGCCCATCAGCGCCCGGAATTCGGCCTTCTGGGGCTGTTTCGCATCCTCGTGGCGAAACAACTCCACGCAACGCGCGAGCCGTGCGGCGATGCTGTCCGCGTCGAGACGTGTCATGGTAAGGGAAGGAATCTAGACCGGGCCTCTGACTCCAGCAACGCAAGCAAGCGTATGACCGACGCCGACCGGCTTCCGTCAGAGTCGCGCATAAGATAAATATGGCACCACGATGACGGCCACCATCGAGCCGAGCAAGATCGTGCGCGCCCTGCGCGCGGCGCATCTGCACGACGCCCCCCGCCACGAGCTGTTGCAGCTCGCCTGCGACCGGCTGCGCGCGCTGGGCCCCCCGTACACGTCGGTGTACGCCTATATGCTGCACGGCGACGCCCTCGTGCTCGAGGCGTTCGCGGGGCGGGAGACCGAGCACCTCCGGATCCCCGTCGGCACGGGCGTGTGCGGCACGGCGGTCGCGACCGGGGAAGATCAGAACGTCGCCGACGTGCGCGCGGTCGGGAATTACCTCGCCTGCAACCTGGAAACAAAGTCCGAGCTCGTCGTCCTGATCCGTCGCGGCGCCGCGATTCTGGGCCAGCTCGACATCGATTCCGACGCTCCCGCCGGCTTCGCCGCCGCGCACCACCAGACCGTCAAGGAGGTCGCGGACGCCCTGGCGGTGCTGCTCTAAGTCACTCCACCCGGGTGTCCGGCGTTCCCTCCGGCGTGCCGAGCAGCCCGAGGCGCCCCGCATCGACGTTGTGGTCCAGCAGCTCCGCATACCGGCCCCACTCGATGATCGTGTGGAACAGCGACTCCGCCGGGATGAACGGGAAGTAGATGGTGAGGTCGGCGAGCACCTCCTCGTCCTCCACCGCCCCTTCTTCCTTGAGCATCGCGAGCAGCCGGGCGAAGAGCGGCTGTTTCGAGAGCCGGGCCCGCGTCGCGTCTTTGCGCGCGGCGTCATCCATGGCGAGGAGCTCGCGGCCTGCCTGGGTGAGCTGCACGATGTCGCCCGGCGTGTTGACCCAGCCGAGCTGCTCCGCGCCACGCACCACCGCCGACATGCGATCGTAGTCCACCCCCAGGTCCTCGGCGAGCTCGAACACCGGGCCCTTGCCCCCGGGCAGCATCACCAGGTGGTCGAGCAAACCCGTGACTTCGGACACGTGCACGCGAGGGAAGGGGACGAGCCGCTGGGGCGCGGCGGGGACAGGCTCGGGGAGCAGCGTCGCGGTGAGAATCGCGTGCAGCCGGTCCACCATCGCCTCGAACTCGGGGCTCCGCTCCTGGCGCGGGTACGGCAGCGCGTTCACCAGCTCCTCGCGCACCCGCCCGGGGTTCGAGCCGAACACGACGATCCGGCCGGCCAGGAACACCGCCTCCTCCACGCTGTGGGTCACGACGACCAGGGTGTTGACTCCCGTCGCGGGGTCGCGCCACAGATCCACCACCTGGCTGCGCAGGTTTTCGGCGGTGAGCGGGTCGAGCGCCCCGAACGGCTCGTCCATGAGCATGATCTCGGGCGCGACGGCCAGCGCGCGCGCGAAGCCCACGCGCTGCTTCATGCCGCCCGAAAGCTCCTTCGGGTACGCGGCCTCGAACCCCTCGAGACCCACGAGATTGATGGCGCGGGCGACCGCGTCGCGCTGCGCGCCACGGTGCACGCCCCGGGCATCGAGGCCCATTGCCACGTTCTGCGCGACCGTGAGCCAGGGCAGCAGGGCGAACGATTGGAACACCATCGCGGCGGCACCGAGCACGCCGTCCAGTGGCTGGCCGCGATACAGCACCGTCCCTTCGGCCGGGCGTGCGAGCCCGGCGAACAACCGCAGCAGGGTGCTCTTGCCGCACCCCGACGGCCCCACCAGTGCGACGACCTCGTGCTCGCGTACCGTGAGGTCCACGTCGCGCAGCGCCTCCAAGACCTGCCCATTGGGCAGGCGGAAGCGCTGGGTCACATGCTGTGCTTCGAGTAGCAGCGCGTCGGTCGTCATGTCCCGAGCCCGAAGCGCGTCTGCGCCCACCCCATGAGCGAGCGCCACACGACTCGATTCCACCCGACGACGATCATACTCATCAGCGCGATCCCCCCCGCGAGCAGCGGAAAATTGGCGTGTGCCGTGGCCTCGCTGATCAGGCTGCCGAGGCCACGGGTCACCCGCAATGTGCCGCCGGCCTCGATGTACTCGGCGACGATCGAGCCGTTCCACGCGCCGCCGGCCGCCGTCACCCACCCCGTCACGAGCGCGGGGAACGCCGCCGGCAGATACAGGGTGCGCCAGCGCGCGGCGGTGGACAGGCGGAATACCGTGGCCGCGTCGGCGAACTGCTCGGGAATCGCGGCCACGGCGGAGATCACGTTGAACAGGATGTACCACTGGCCCGCGAGCACCATCAGCGCCACCGCCCCGAGGCCGAGCCCGACGCCGAGGCGCTCGAACAGCAAGACGACGAGGGGAAAGAGCATCGGCGCCGGAAACGACGCGACCACCTGGATCACGGGCTGCAGTGCGCGCGCCAGGCGCGGCGAGCGCCCGATGACGACACCGGCGGGAAGCGCCCAGGCCGTGGAGAGGACCACCGCTCCCATCACCCGCGCGAACGTGAGGGCGGCGGACCAGGCGAGCTGCCCCCACTCCGGGGGTCCGAGCCGCGCCAGCAGCAGCCACAGCCGCCACAGGCCCAGCCCCGCCGCCGCGGCGATTCCCGCCACGAGGAGCCCTCCTGCCAGCTTGCGCGCGATCGGATGCTCGAACGCGAATCGCGGCGCCCGCAGGATCACCGGCGTGGCGGCGCGCAATGGACCTTCGAGCGGGCGGGTCGCCCGGCGCGCGGTGAGGTAGGCACGGCGCCGGAGCCGTGCCGCGCGGCGCGGCAGGCGGGCCCGCCGCAGGAAATCGAGCACCCAGGACGACGCCCTTCCCCCCGCACCACCCGTCGTCTCGTCCAGCCGGAACTTCTCCACCCACACGACCAGCGGGCGCCACAGCAGCTGGTCCACGCCGACGATCATCACGGTCATCGCGAGGATCGCCAACGCCATCGCCGACACGTTTCCCTGGTCCAAGGCCACGCTCATGTACGAGCCCACCCCCGGGAGGCGATAGTCGCGGTCCCCCAGGCGGAACGCCTCGTTCACCATCAGGAAGAACCAGCCGCCCGCCATCGACAGCATGCCGTTCCACACGAGTCCCTGTGCGGCTGCCGGCACCTCGAGCTGCCAGAAGGTGCGCCGCGGGGGCCAGCCAGCGACCTTGCACGCGTCGCGCAGCGGGTCGGGGAGCGCCTTGAGGGAGTTGTAGAAGGAAAGCGCCAGATTCCACGCCTGCGCCGTGAAGATCATCAGGATCGCTGCCAGCTCGAGGCCCATGTTGCGCGTGGGGAACAGCGCGACGAGCCCGAGCACCAGCCCGGGAAGAAAGCCGAGGACGGGAATGCTCTGGAGAATGTCGAGCAGCGGCAGCAGGACCCGCTCGGCGGCGCGCGACCGCGCCGCGGCCCAACCGAACCCCAGCGCGAAGAGATACGAGATGAGGAGCGCGAGCACGCCGCGCATGAGCGAGTACAGCGTGTAGCGCGGCAGCGCACTGGGACGGAGATCGATCCGCACCGCCTGCAGGAACGGCGCCTCGAACTCGTGGGCGAAGGCGACTACGGTCGCGATCGCCCCGGCGACGAGGCCGAGGATGACCACGTCGGCGAGGCCGAGCCGGCGCAACAGCGGCGGCGTGAGGGCGGTCGGAAAGCGAAGCGGTTTCATCAGTTTAACTTGTGACGCGATGAACGAAACGACGGTCGAGGTCAACGGCGTCCGGCTCTACACCCGGCGCGTCGGAGACGGTCCGCCCGTGGTCGTGTTGCATGGCGGCCCAGGCGCCCACCACGATTACCTCCTGCCGCAATACGACCGCCTGGCCAGGGGTCGCGCGCTCTACTATTACGACCAGCGTGGCGGGGGACGGTCACCCGTCCCGCGCGGCACACCCGTCGGCTGGCGCGAGCAGGTGGCCGACCTGGCGGCGCTGCGCGCGCACTGGGGCATCGACCACCTCACGCTGCTGGGCTACTCGTGGGGCGGCCTGCTCGCCGTGCTGTACGCGCTCGAGCATGCGGGCGCGATCGAGCGGCTGGCGCTGGTGGCCCCCGCCCCGCTCACAGCGGCGGGGCGCGACGAATTCCAGCGCCGCTTCGCGGCGCGGATGGCCGAGCCGTGGATCGCCCGCGCGCGGGCCGAGCTCGCGGCGTCCGGCCTCGCGCGGACCGACCCCGAAAGGTATCGCCGCCTCGCGTTCGCGCTATCCGTCGCCGGCTACTTCCGGGACCCGAGGCGGGCGGCCGAACTGACCCCGTTCCGCGTCACAGCCCGCACCCAGGACGCGGTGTGGGAGAGCCTGGGAGCCTATGACCTGCGCGACCGCATGCGGCAGACGTTCCCGAACGGTACCGCGCCCCGCTCCCTCCTGCTCCACGGCATCTACGACCCGATGCCGCTCGAATCGGCCCGTGAGACGGCGGCGCTGCTCCACACTGGGGTGATCGAGCTGGCGACCGGGCACGCCCCGCACGTCGAGGCAACGGAAGAGTTCGTGCGGGCGCTGGACGCATTCCTGCCGCGCGGCTGAGCCGTTAGGTTCATCCGGACCATGGGCACGCACGCGATCCGCCGCACCCGACCGCCGCGGCGCCGCGCGCGGGAAACGCCGGCGCAGTTGCGCGCGCGCACGCGCAAGATCGTCGCGCGGCTCGAGCGCGCCTATCCCGACGCGACCTGCGCGCTCCACCATCGCAGCGCCCTCGAGCTGCTCGTCGCGACGATCCTGTCGGCACAATCGACCGACGCGCGGGTCAACCTGGTGACCCCCGCGTTGTTCGCGAAGCACCGGTCGGCACTCGACTACGCGACCGCGAACCCGGCGGCATTGGAGCAGGAGATCCACAGCACCGGGTTCTTCCGCAACAAGACCAAGTCGATCATCGGGATGGCGCAGGCGCTGGTGGAACGCCATGGCGGCGAGGTGCCCGACACCATGGAGCAGCTCGTCCAGCTCCCCGGCGTGGGCCGGAAGACCGCGAACGTCGTGCTGGGCACATGGTTCGGGAAGAACGAAGGGGTCGTGGTCGACACCCACGTCCAGCGACTCTCGACGCTGCTCGGCCTGACGCGGGAGCGGGACCCCGCGAAGATCGAGCGGGACCTAATGGCGCTCGTGCCGCGTGACAAGTGGACCTGGTTCTCCCACACGCTGATCCTGCACGGGCGTCGTGTGTGCATCGCGCGGCGGCCGAAGTGCGAGGAGTGCGTGGTGAATCGGCTGTGCCCGAGCTCACGAGTATGACGAGCCTGCCCCCAGTCGACCGCGCGCAGCTCGTCGCGACGCGCCGAGATCTCCACGAGCACCCCGAGCTGGGCTTCGAGGAGCGCCGCACGAGCGCGCTCGTCGCCGAGCGCCTCGAGCGGCTCGGCTATGCGGTGCAGACCGGCGTGGCCCAGACCGGCGTCGTCGCCCTGCGCGATGGGGGGGGCGGCGGGGGCGGCGGGGGCGGCGGGGGCGGCGCCCGTCGCTGCGTGCTGATCCGCGCCGACATGGACGGGCTCCCGGTGGACGAGGCGAACGACGTCCCCTACCGCTCGCGGCACCCCGGCAAGATGCACGCCTGCGGCCACGATGGGCACATCGCCATCGGACTCGAGGTGGCGCGGCGGTTGCACGCGGTGGCGCTGCCGGGCTCCGTCAAGTTCGCTTTCCAGCCCGCCGAGGAGATCTCGGGCGGCGCCGACGCGATGGTCCGCGAGGGGGTGCTCGAGGCGCCCACGGTCGACGCCGCATTCGGGATTCACCTGTGGAACGACCTCCCGGCGGGCACGATCGGGTTGATGCCGGGGCCGGTGATGGCATCGGTGGACCAGTTTGAGATCACAATCCTGGGCAAGGGCGGCCACGCCGCGGCACCGCACCAGGCGATCGACCCCGTGCTGATCGCGGCGCACGTGGTCACGGGCCTCCAGAGCCTCGTGTCCCGCCGCCGCAATCCGTTCGAGGAGGGCGTGGTGTCGGTCACGCAGGTGAGCGCCGGCCACGCCTTCAACGTCATTCCCGGCCGCGCCGAGCTGCGCGGCACCGTCCGGACGTTCGGCGGCCGGTTCTATGACGAGGCCCCCCAGCTCGTGACGGACACGGCGCAGGGCGTCGCGCGGGCGTTCGGCGCCACAGCGGAGGTGCAGTACCGGCGGTTTTCGAAGCCGCTGGTGAATGACCAACACATGGCCGAACTGATGAAGAGCGTGGGGGAGGAAATCGTCGGGAAAGATCGAGTCGTCGACGGCGTGCGCACGATGGGCGGCGAGGACATGTCCGTGTATCTCGCGAAGGTGCCCGGGGCGTTCGCGTTCGTCGGTTCCGCACCGCCCACGGGGAAGGGCGCGCCGCACCACAGCCCCACCTTCGACATCGACGAGGACAGTCTCACGATCGGCGCCGAGCTGCTGACCCGTACGGCCGTGCGCTACCTCGAGACGAGCCACTGACGCGGCGCCTGAGTACATTTGCTCACGCATGCCGAACCTGCTCGCGACCGAGCCTTCCGCGTATCTCAAGTCCGCCGCTCATCAGCCGGTGCACTGGCATCCCTGGGGCGACGCCGCCTTCGCGCGCGCCCGCGCCGAGGACAAGCCCATCCTACTCGACATCGGCGCCGTGTGGTGCCACTGGTGCCACGTGATGGACGGCGAGTCGTATGACAACCCCGAGGTCGCCGCCCTCCTCAACGACGCCTTCATTTGCATCAAAGTGGACCGCGACGAGCGGCCCGACGTGGACACCCGCTACCAGCGCGCCGTGCAGGCGCTCACCGGGCAGGGTGGCTGGCCGCTCACCGCCTTTCTCACACCGGAGGGCGAGGTCTTTTTCGGAGGCACGTACTTTCCCCCCGAGGACAACGCCTACGGCCGGCCCGGCTTCGTCGCCGTACTGAACCAGGTGGCGGGGATTTACCGCCAGCAGCGCGCAAAAGTGGCCGAGAACGCGAAGGTCATCCGCCAGCACGTGACCGAGTCGTTGAACGAGGTGAAGGGGGGGACGGTCACCCCGGGCATCCTGGACGAAGCCGCGAGCCGGATGGCACGTCTCTTCGACATCCGCTTCGGCGGGTTCGGCACGGCGCCCAAGTTCCCCCACCCCGCCGCGTGCGATTTCCTCCTCGCCCGCTGGCACGACACGCGCGAGTCATGGCTGCGCGAGACGGTGGAAAAGACGCTCGTCGCGATGGCGCAGGGCGGGATCCGCGACCACGTGGGCGGCGGGTTCCACCGCTACGCGGTCGACGAGCGCTGGATCGTGCCGCACTTCGAGAAGATGGCGTACGATAACGCGGAGCTGTTGCACGCCTATCTCAACGGCTACTCAGACCTCGGCAACCCGCTGTTCCGCGAAGTCGCGCAGGGGATCGTGGATTGGGTGCTCGAGGTGCTGTCCGACGCCGGGCGCGGCGTGCTCCACACGTCGCAGGACGCGGACGTCGGGTTGGGCGACGACGGCGACTACTGGACCTGGACTCCCGAGGAAGTGCGAGACGCACTGCAAGACGAGCGGGCGTTTCAAGTGATCCGTCACGTGTACGACGTCGAGACGGAAGGGGAGATGCACCACAACCCCCGGAAGAACGTGCTGTGGTGGAAGCGCGACCCGGCCGGCGACGACGAATGGCCGATCCTGCGGGACGCGCTGCGGCGGCTCAAGGCGGCGCGCGACACGCGGCAGCCACCGTACGTCGACACGACGCCCTACGTGAACTGGAACGCGATGATGGCGTCGGCGTTGCTGCATGCGGGCGCCGTGCTCGACCGGCCGGAGTGCAATCGGCTCGCGCTCCGCGCGCTGCATCGCATCTGGGCGGAGGCGTGGGACGGGGCGCGCGGCATGGCGCACGTCATCGGACGGCCGGAGCCGCGGGGCCTGCTCGAGGACAACATCCACGCGGCCGCGGCGTTCCTCGATGCCTACGAGGCGACGGGCGACGACCCCTGGCTGGCGCGCGCACTGGGACGACGCGGCAGGCGGCTTCTGCGATGTGGCGCGCGCCCGTCCGGGGGCGGGGGGGGCGGGGGGGGGAACGGCCTACCTGGCGACGCCGGCGAAGCCGATCCAGGACTCGCCGACGCCCTCGCCCAACGGCGTGGCGGGCCTCGTGCTGGCCCGTCTGTGGGCGATGACGGACGACGGAGAATGGCGCCAGCTGCTCGACCGCCAGCTCGCGACGTTCGCGGGCGCCGCCGCCGAGCTCTCACTATACGGCGCCACGCTGCTCCGCGCCGTGGATTGGGCGCTCAACCCGGTGACGCGCATCGCCGTGGCGGGCCCGAAGGGCGACGGTCCCGCCTGTGCCATGCACCTCCTGGCCCTGCAAACGTACCGGCCGCGCAGGGTGGTGATACGCGAGACCGCCGCGGCGCCGGCCGCCACGGTGTGCGTGGGGACGACGTGCTCGCTGCCCATGGCCACACCGGACGCGCTGCGTGAATCGCTCACATGACAGCCTTTCATCGGGAGACGGCATGCCGAACAAGCAGGCGGTAGTCGACACCGCGAAAGGGACGATCGAGCTGGAACTGTTCGCCGACGAGGTGCCCAATACCGTCGCGAACTTCGAGAAGCTCGCCAACTCGGGCTTCTACGACGGCACGCGGTTTCATCGGGTGATCCCGAACTTCATGATCCAAGGGGGCGACCCCTACTCGAAGACCGGCAAGGGGCGGGTCGGCACCGGAGGACCCGGCCACACGATCAAGTGCGAGACCGCGAAGAACGTCCATCGTCACATCGCGGGCACGCTCTCGATGGCGCACGCGGGCAAGGACACCGGGGGCAGTCAGTTCTTCATCTGTCACTCGCCCCAACCGCATCTTGACGGGGTCCATACGGTTTTCGGACAGGTCACGAAGGGCATGGACGTCGTCACCAAGATTGCGCAGAACGACGAAGTGAAGTCGATTCGGGTTCGATGAGAGCGACCTGCGCGACCGCGCTGCTGCTCGTGGCGGCGCCCCTCGCGGCCCAGAGCGGCGCGTTTGTCGTGCGCCTGGGCAACGACACCCTGCTCGTCGAGCAGTACCGAGTGACCGGTAACACCCTCGGCGGGGACCAGGTGTTCCGAGCGGCGCGCGTCACCACGGTCCGCCATTTCACCGCCACGCTCGACCGCCACGGCGGCGTGGTGCGCTACGAGCTCGCCGGGCGCCCGGCCGCGACGCCTGACGCGCGCCTGGAGACGCTGCGGGTGACGTTCGACGCCGACACGGCGGTCGTCGAGCTCGGGATCGGCGACTCGAGCCGCTCGCGGCGCCTCGTCATCCCCGGCGGCGCGATCCCGTTCGTCAACCAATCGTACGCGCTACTCGAGCTGGTCACCCGCCAGGCCGGGAGGGCGGGACAGGGCCGCCCGCCGTACGTAGCGCAGCTGTTGTCGCTCGCGAGCCTCGCGCCCGTCGCGGCCACGCTGACCCGCGGCGCCGGCGACTCGCTCGCGGTCGCGATCGGCACTGATCCGCCGCTCAGCGTCCGCGTGGATTCGGCGGGAAACATCCTCGCCGTGCGCGGCACGGGTCGTACCGGCCCGTTCACCGCCGAGCGCGTCGCCGCGGTGGACATCGCCGCCGTGGCGCGTCACTTCGCCGACCGGCCCCTCACCGAGAGACACCCATGATCCGGAGACTCCCCCTGCTGTGCGCCGTCGTCCTTGGCCCCGCGGCGCTCGCCGGCCAGAGCGGCCAGTTCGTCGTGCGACTCGGCGACGACACGCTCGCGATCGAGCAGTACACGCGGACCGCCGACCGGCTCCAGGGCGAGCTGGTGGTGCGCAGCCCGCGCACGGTGCACCGCATCTACACGGCGAGCTTCGGCAGCGAGGGCGCGCTGGAGCGGTTCGAGCTGGTCTCACACAACGTTTCGGGCGGGCCGGGGCCGGCGGAGTCACGGACGACGGCCGAGTTCCGCGGCGACAGCGCCATCGTCACGCTGCCGCGCGGCGACAGCACGGTGACCGAGCGGGTGAAGGTCGGTAGGGGTGCGCTGCCCTACATCAACCAGGGCTACGGACTGCTGGAGGAAGTCGCGCGCCGGGCGCGCGCGGCAGGCGGCCCCCGCTACACCGCGACGATGCTGCCCCTCGGCAACGACGAGCCGTGGACGGTCGAGCTGAACCCGGTGGGGAGCGACTCGATGACGCTCTTGCTCGGGCCGGTCGGCCTGCTGCGGATGCGCGTCGATGAGCGCGGCACGCTGCTGGGGTTGAGCGGCGCGGGCAGCACCATGCAGGTCACGGTGCAGCGGGTGCAGGGCCTCGACTTCGCGGGCGTCGGCAAGGCGTTCGCGCCGCGCTCGCTCGGGTCCCTGTCACCGACCGACTCGGTGAAGACGACCGTCGCAGGCGCTGCCGTAGCCGTGCGCTACAGCCGACCCTCGGCGCGCGGCCGCGTGATCTTCGGCGGGGTGGTGCCGTGGAATCAGGTGTGGCGCACCGGCGCCAACGCGGCGACCGTGCTGGAAACGGACGGCGATTTGATCATGGCGGGGACGACTGTGCCTGCGGGCAAGTACAGCCTGTGGACGATCCCGGCGCCCTCCGGGTGGAAGCTCATTGTCAACCGGAACACCGGCCAGTGGGGCACCGAGTACAACGCGCAGTACGACCTCGCCCGGCTCGACATGACGGTAGAGCCGCTGAAGCAGCCCGTGGAGCGGTTCACGATCGCGATCGAGCCACGCGGCAAGGGTGGCGTGTTGCGCCTCGAGTGGGAGCGGACGCGGGCGTCGCTGCCGTTCGCGACGAAGTGACGCGCATCGTAACGTGCACCTCGACTTCGCCGTGATCGCCGACTACGCGCTGGTGGATCAGGCCGGCAAGCTCTCCGTCCTCGGGATCTTCCAGCACATCTGGGTGCAGCAGTTTCCCGCGATGCACCCCCGCCTGCACCTGGTGCTGCGGCTCAAAGGCAAGCGTACGGAGGTGGGCGAGCACCAGGTGCTGATCCGCCTGCTCGACGAGCAGAACGCCGAGATCCTGGGAGGTAACGGCAACGTCAACTTCGCGGAGCCGCCGGCTGGGGTGACGGAGATCGAGGCCGGTGCGATCCTCGTGTTTGACGTCCCGTTTCCGCATGCGGGGTTGTATCGTTTCGACATCACGATCGACGGTGAGCAGGCGGCCTCCGTTCCCGTCACCGTGAGTCAACTTCCCAGCGCATCGGGAGGCGCCGATGCGCAGACAATGCACTAGGCTTTAGGCGATCATGGTCACGCTGAAAATCAACGGTCTGGCCCATCAGGTCGACGTGCCGCCGGACATGCCGTTGCTCTGGGTGCTGCGCGATGTGATCGGGCTGACCGGCACCAAGTTCGGCTGTGGCGTGGCGCTGTGCGGCGCCTGCACCGTCCACGTCGACGGCCAACCCACCCGCTCCTGCGTCACGCCGGTCGCGGCCGTCACCGGGAGAAGCGTCACGACCATCGAAGCGATCGGCGACACGCCCGCCGGCAAGAAGATCCAGCAAGCCTGGCTCGATCTGGAGGTGGCCCAGTGCGGCTACTGCCAGTCCGGCCAGATCATGTCGGCCGCCGCGCTGCTGGCGCGCAAGCCACACCCAACCGACGCGGACATCGACGGGGCCATGGCGGGCAACATCTGCCGCTGCGGCACCTACACGCGCATCCGCGCCGCCATCAAGCAGGCGGCGAAACCGGCCGGCGCATGAGCACCGTTTCTCGCCGCGCCTTCGTGAAGGTCGGGGCCGCCGCCGGCGGTGGCCTGCTCTTGAGCTTCACTCTGCCCGAGCCGCTGCGTCGGGCCATGGCTGCGCGCACGCCCCCGCCGGCCAGCTTCGCCCCCAACGCGTTCATCCGCATCGACCGCGACGGTCGCGTCACGCTGATCATGCACAAGGTCGAGATGGGTCAGGGGACGTACACGTCCATGCCGATGTTGCTCGCCGAGGAGCTGGAAGTGGATCTCGCTCAGGTGCAGCTCGAGCATGCCCCGCCCGACGACGCGCGCTACGCCGAGCCGCTCTTCGGCGTCCAGGAGACGGGCGGCTCGACGTCGGTGCGCGGCAACTGGGAGCAGCTGCGCCGGGCCGGTGCCACGGCGCGCACCATGCTGGTGTCCGCCGCCGCGCAGACCTGGAACGTCGATCCGAGCTCGTGCAACGCCGCCCGGGGCGAGGTGATCCACGGGGCGTCCGGCCGCCGCTTGAGCTACGGCGCCCTCGTGGACGCCGCGGTTCTTCTGAGGGTGCCGCGCACGGTCCCGCTCAAGGACCCGAAGGACTTCAAGCTGATCGGCACGCCCGCGAAGCGGCTCGACGGCCCCGACAAGGTCAACGGCGCAGCGCAGTTCGGCATCGACGTGAAGGTCCCCGGGATGAAGGTCGCCACCGTGGCGGCCTGTCCCGTGTTCGGCGGCAAGCTCGCGAGCGTGGACGACAGCAAGGCAAAGACCATCAAGGGCGTGCACCAGGTGGTGCGGCTCGACGACGCCGTCGCCGTGGTCGCCGAGCATATGTGGGCAGCGAAGCAGGGCCTCGCGGCGCTCACGATCCAGTGGGACGAGGGCCCCAACGCCAAGCTCACCACCGCCGACATCGTGCAGCAGCTGGCGGTGGCGGCGGCGCAGCCGGGCGTCGTGGCGCGCAACGACGGCGACGTCACCAAGGCCATGGCGGGCGCCGCGCAGAAGATCGAGGCGGTGTACGAGCTGCCGTTCCTCGCACACGCTACGCTCGAGCCCGCGAACTGCACCGTCCACGTCCGACCCGACGGCTGCGACATCTGGGTGGGGACGCAGGTGCCGACCTTCGCCCAGACCGCGGCCGCGAAGCTGACCGGGCTGCCGAAGAGCAAGGTCCGAGTCCATAACCACCTGCTGGGCGGCGGCTTCGGCCGGCGGCTGGAGGTGGACTTCATCATCCAGGCGGTGCGGATCGCGAAGCAGGTTGCCGGCCCGGTGAAAGTGGTGTGGACCCGCGAAGAGGACATCCAGCACGACATGTACCGGCCGTACTATTACGACCGGCTGGCCGCCGGGCTGGACGAGCGCGGGATGCCGATCGCCTGGACGCATCGCGTCGCGGGTTCCTCGATCATGGCACGCGTGGTGGGGCGGCTCATGCCTAAGACGTTGCGGGTGATGCGCGCGGCCGGGCTGCATCAGCTCGTCGCCATGGTGAAGGGCCTCGATGTCGATGCGGTCGAAGGCGCGGCAGAGCCGCCCTACGCGCTGCCCAACATCCGGGTGGAGTACGTCCGCCAGGAGCCGCCGGGGATTCCGACGGCGTGGTGGCGCGGCGTGGGGCCCACGCACAACATCTTCGTGGTCGAGAGCTTCATCGACGAGCTGGCGGCGGCCGTGAAGCAGGACCCGTTCGAGTATCGTCGCGTCCTCCTCGACCAGTCGCCGCGTGCCAAGGCGGTGCTCGAGCTCGCCGCCGAACAGGCCGGGTGGGGACAGCCGCTGCCGGCCGGCCGCGGCCGCGGGATCTCGCTGTTACACGCGTTCGGCGAGACATACATCGCCCAGGTCGCCGAGGTGTCGGTCTCGAACGCGGGCGATGTGCGGGTCCACCGTGTGGTCTGCGCGGTGGACTGCGGGATCATCGTGAACCCGGACACCGTGCGGGCGCAGATGGAGAGCGGGATCATCTTTGGGATCACCGCGGCGCTGTTCGGCGAGATCACGATCAAGAACGGGCGCGTCGAGCAGCACAACTTCAACGACTATCGGATGCTGCGGATCAACGAGGCGCCCGTGATCGACGTCCACCTGGTGAAGAGCACGGAGCCACCGGGAGGCATTGGCGAGCCTGGGACGTCGGCGGTGATGCCCGCGGTGACGAATGCCATTTTCGCCGCCACCGGCAGGCGCATCCGCACGCTGCCCGTCGGGGCGCAGCTGCACTCGACCTAGCCGCGGTCGGACGCGGCTCTTTCCTTGCGGGCAAGGTCGAGCAGCACCCAGTACGGGGGCGGATAGCCTTGCTCTCGCGTCAGTCGGTCCGCCGCCTCGGTGACCCGCGCGGCGAGCTGGCGCTGGCGGTCGGAGAAGGCCTTGTTCCGCAGCGCGGCACTGGCGGACATCCCCTCTGGGACCGGGCCCACCCCGCCAATGCGGTTCACCAGCCAGCTATACGCCTTCGCCAACCGGGCGACCGGCAAGCGGTACCAGGCATAGGAGAGCGCGTCCCCCGCCTCGGCGCCCTCGAGCATGGCGTCGATGACCGCGTTGTCGATGTGATCCTTCATGAGCGTCGCGGCGTCGCGCCACTCGGCTACCACGACCAGCTGGGGGTCGTACTCGAGATCGGACGGCTCCTGCGTCTCGAAGTGCCGTACCCCGAAGGACGACAACCAGCGGCGCAACCCCGCCCCCGAGATGGTGGACAGCCCCTTCCACAGCGTCACGCCCAGCTCGCGGTACACCGCCGACGCGACCTCCGAGCAGAACAGCCGCGACGGGTCCGTGTAGTCCATCTCGAAGTCGTAGCCGATGTGCCCCGACCGCGCGCGCTCGAGCGCCAGCGACGCGGCCCGGTGCGGCAACTGCGGGTCGCGAGCCAGCTGCGGTAGGTCGGCCCGGAGCCGCAGCACCATGATCCGCAGCTTCTTGTCCCGCAGGTACTGGTCGGCGGTGGAGACGGCCACACCGCGCTCGATGTGCGCTTCGATCGTCGACGCGACGTGCGACCCGTCGTCCACGTGCACCAACGCGACGTGCGAGAAGTTGCCGGGGTAGTCGTTGCCGCGGGCGATGAGCGCCGACGTCGGGTACCCGCCACGCGAGACAAGGATGTCGCCCGAATGGATCTCCACGCCCTGCACGATCGTCGCGGGCGTCGCGGAGGACTCGTGACGACCGTCGAGCAGCGGGGCGACGCTGCCGGGGTGGTGCAGCATCACCTCTTCCACGGACCCGCGCAGCCCGTAGAGGGAGCGGTACACCCGGGCCCGCGCCGCGTCGCCCGCGACGTCCCAGCGACGCGACTGCCACTTGATCGCCTCCCGCAGGCTGCCGGAAAGCCGGACGTAGCCCCCGAGATGCCGCGGGCACGCCGCGACGAGCGACGCCAGCGTAAAGAAGCGGCGTTCGACGGAGTCCAGCACCGCAGCGCCCGGATCGAGCGACGTGCCGAGCAGTCGGTCGGCGGCGGAGCCCAAGGCCGAGAGCTCGCGGGCGGCCACGGGATCTGCCGCGCGGCAGCCGACGGCGCGGGCGTCCCCGTAGGTTTTTTCGAGCGAGTGCCAGAAGGCGTCCTGGTTCCACGCGAAACCGTGGCCGCGCGCCGGCGGCCGGGGCGACCCGCGGCTCCGGGCCGGGGACGGAGAGGACTACCAGCAACCCCACCAGTGATCCGGCGATACGGCGACGAAGGTCTTGCTCATTCCCGCGGCTCGCTAGCCGCGCTGGATCTCGAGCGGCAGCCCGGCGTCCATCAGCGACGAGCCACCGTCCACCGCGATCACCTGGCCCGTAATCCAGCCAGCCTGCTCCGAGCACAGCAGGGCCACGGCGTTGCCGATGTCGGCCGGCGTGCCGAGTCGGCCCATCGGCGTCCATCCCCCCTGGTGCCATGTGCGCACCATCTCCTGGACGGTGTCGGGGAGCGTGTTGAGCACGCTGTCCTCGATCCACCCCGGGCTGATGGCGTTCACCGTGATGCCCCGTTTCGCGAGCGCCACGGCGAAGTAGCGGCACAGTGACTCCATGGCACTCTTGGCCGCTCCCATGCCCACCCAGGATTGCCAGCTCCCCGTGCGCCCGCCCGGCGCGTACGTGATCGCGACGATTCTCCCGCCGTCGCTCATCAAGCGACACGCCTCGCGGGCCGCCACGAGGAAGGCCTTCGCCTGGGAGTTGAGGGCCGTGTCCCACTGCTCCAGGGTGATGTTCATCGGCCCCTGGTAGAACTCAGGCACGTCGGGTCGCGCGTTGCTGACGAACACGTCAAGCTTACCGAACTCGCTCTTGACGCGCCCGAACAAGCGGACCACTTCCTCGGCACGGCACACGTCGGCCTGGATGATGATGCCGTCGGCGCCGAGCTTTCGCAGTTTGGCAAGGGTGTCCTTGGCCGCGGCTTCGTTCTTGTGATAGTGGATTGCGACCGTGGCGCCCTCGCCGCCCAGCTTGAGAGCGATTCCCCGGCCGATCCCGCGCGAGCTTCCGGTCACCAGCGCGTGCTTCCCGTCGAGCGACATAGCCGACCTCCGGTTGAGGGACGGAATCACGGCGTCTGCCCTTCGGTCCGGCCGAGCAGCGTCGCGACCAGCGTGACCAGCTCGGCGGCCTCGAACGGCTTGCCGAGAAAGTGATCGGCGCCGAGGGCCTTCGCGTGCCCCGCGACATCGAGCGATCCGGCACGCGTCGCGCCGGACATGGCGACGATCTTCACGGCCGGCCAGGCGCGGCGTAGCTGGTCGATCGTTTGTAGCCCGCCCTGACCGGGCATCAGGAGGTCCACGATCACCACGTCCGCCGCGCGCCGTTGGTACGCGCGGACCCCCGCGTCGCCGCGCGCGGCCTGCCGCACGTCGTGGCCGGCGCGCTCCAGATGCTTGGTCAGGACCTGTCGGAGTGTGACGTCGTCCTCGATGATCAGGACTTGGGCCATGTCGAACTATCGTCGCCCGGCGCCTACCCCACCAGGGCGCTCCCGAGGCTACCTGGCACACGTTCGCACCCTCGAATAGCTTTACCGCCCTTGCTCGATCACCCACACGCCAGCCGTATTCCTACCGCCCCCGCCCCCGCCCCCGTCCCCGCGCCATCACGGCCGCTCGCCGGGCTGCGGTTGCTCGTGCTCGTCGCGGCGGTCGCGCTCGCCTGGAACGTGAGCGGCCACCGCCTGCTCGATCCCGATGAAGGGCGCAACGCCGAGGTGGCGCGCGAGATGACGCTATCGCACGACTACCTCGTGCCGCACCTGGACGGCCTGCCCTACCTCGACAAGCCGATCGTGTATTTCGCGGCGACCGCCGTGCTGATGCAGCTGCTCGGACCGACCGAAGTGGCCGCGCGCCTGCCGGCGTACCTCGCGACGCTCGCCACGATCGCGTTGCTGGTCTGGTTCGCGCGGCGACGCTGGGGTGAGGACGCGGGCTGGCTCGCGGGGCTCGCCTACGGCACTATGGTGCTGCCGCTCGCCTACGCCCGCGCGGCGATCTTCGATAGCACCCTCACCCTGTGCACCACGGCCGCCATCCTGTGCTTCTTCGAGGAGCGGCCGATCGTGGCCTGGACGGCGCTCGGCGTCGGCGCACTGACCAAGGGACCGATCGCGTTGGCGCTCGTGCTCGTTGCCGTGGTCCCGCACGCGCTCGCAACCGGCGCCTCCGTGCGGCGGCTCTTCCCCTGGCGCGGGCTCGCCGGGTTCGGGCTTGTGACGCTGCCGTGGTTCCTGGTCGTCTCGCTGCGCCATCCGGAATTCCCTTTCTACGTCTTCGTGCGGGAGACCTTCCAACGGCTGACCACCTCGAGCTTTCATCGCACCGCGCCGTTCTGGTATTATCTGCCGATCGTGCCGGTGGCGGCGTTCCCCTGGATCGTGCCGGCCCTCGGGGGGGAGGGGTGGCAAAGCTGGCGCGACACGTGGCGTGCCCGACGCGAGCCCGCCGCGCGGGAGGCGTTACTCCTCGCCTTTTGGGTGATCGTCCCACTGCTGTTTCTCACGCTGAACCAGTCGAAGCTGCCGCAGTACGTGCTGCCGCTCATGCCGGCGTTCGCCCTCGGCGCGGCGCGCGCCATCGTGACGCGCGGGATCGCCACCGCCACGCGTGGCTACGCCGTGATCGCGCTGGTCGCGGGGGTGGGGCTCGTGGCCCTCACCCGCTGGCTGCCGGCGCCCCTCGACCTCACCCCGGCCGAGAAGGCCGCGATCCCGCCGACCGCGGTCGCGCTCGGGATCGTCGTGCTGCTCTCGGGCCTGCTGGTGCGCATGGGTGCGCTGCGCGGCGCGGGGCGCCTCACGATCGCCGGCTATGCCATCGTCGTGGCGGCGATCCCGTTCGTGAGCGGCCCGCTGCTCGCCGCGGTGGGTGAGGACCGTTCGTCCGCCGCGGTGGCCGGCGCCACCGCCGCCGCGCTCGCGCGGGCAGGCGACGCCAGCGCCGTGCTCGGCGTCGCGGCCTTCCCGCCGTCCCTCCCGTTCTACCTCGGCCGACCCGTCGCCGTCGCGACCGAAACGGGGGCCGAGCTGACGAGCAACTACATCGCCCAGTATCACGAGCAGTACCGCGCGGCGCCGGGGTCGCCGCTCGTGCCCGCGGGCTCCTGGCGCGAGGTGCTCGCTCGCTGTCCCCGGCCCACGGTGTTCCTCGCCACCGCGAACAACCGCGACGTGCGCGCCGCGCTCGGCGCCGCGCTTCCCCTCCTCGCCGCGGACAACCACTACGCCGCGTACGGGCCGTGCCGTCCCCAGCCCCCAGGGGCACGGTAATGTGCGGCATCTTCGGCGCGGTCTCCCTGCGGCACACGCCGCTCCGCTATCCCGATTGCCTCGACGCGATGGCGGCGGCCCTCGCGCACCGCGGCCCGGACGGCCAGCAGATCGTGGGCCACGAGCGCGCTCGGCTCGGCGCGCGCCGCCTCGCCATCATGGACCTCACCACGGGCGATCAGCCGTTCCAGAGCCCCCTCCCCGACCGCTCCATCTGGATGGTGTGCAACGGCGAGATCTACAACGCGCCCGAGCTGCGGCGCGAGTGCGCCCACGCCGGCTACCCGTTCCGCTCGAAGGGGGACATCGAGACGATCGTCCCGCTGTACCAGCGCTTCGGCGCCGACGCCGTGAGCCGGCTCGACGGGATGTTCGGCCTCGCCGTGTGGGACGACCAGCGCGAGCGGCTCGTGCTGGCGCGCGACCGCGCAGGGGAGAAGCCGTTGTTCTGGACCGAGATCGCCGGCGAGCTGCGGTTCGCCTCCGAGATCCAGGCGCTGCTCGTCTACCCCGACCAGCCGCGTCGCTTGAACGCCGTGGCGGCGGCGCTGTACGCGGCGCTCGGCTACGTCCCCGCGCCGCATACCATGTTCGCCGGGATCGCGAAGCTCCCGCCCGCTCATGTGCTCGTGGCGGACCACACGGGGGTCGCGCTCCGCAGCTACTGGGAGGCCGCCGCCGCCGCGGCGCGACCGTCCCAGCTCGATGGGGCCGCCACGCTGCGCGCGGTGCTGCTGCGCGCGGTGGAGCGCGAGCTGATGTCCGACGTGCCGGTGGGTGTCTTCACGAGCGGCGGGCTCGATTCGTCATTCCTCGCCGCTGCCGCGGCGCGAGTCAAGGCGGGCGAGCAGATCCACACGTACTCGGTCAAGTTCACCGAGCCGGGCTACGACGAGAGTCCGCACGCCGAAGCGGTGACGCATCACATCCGCACCATCCATCACGTCGTCATGGCGGACGACGCCGCGCTCGAGCGCGCCTTCGACGTCGTCACGGGCTCGCTCGCCGAGCCGGTGGGGGACCCCGCGATCCTGCCGACGTATCTCCTCGCCGCGGCCGCCCGCGAGCACGTCAAGGTCGTGCTCTCGGGCGAGGGCGCGGACGAGTTGTTCGGCGGGTATCCGACCTATCTCGGCCATCGGGCGGCGGGGTGGTACCGTCGGATCCCCGGACGGAGCCTCGCGCGCGCGCTCGTGAACGGCTTGCCCGCGTCGACCGGCAAGGTGACCCTCGAGTTCATGCTGAAGCAGTTCGTCGCGGCGGCGGAGCTGTCGCCGCTGGAACGGCAGCTCACCTGGTTCGGCGCGTTGGGGCCCGACGCCACCACGGTGGCGTGGGCGACCGACCTGCTCGAGGGGTTTCCCTCGGGCCCGTCCTTGAACCGCCTGTTGTGGCTCGACTTCCTCTCGTATCTGCCCGACAACCTGCTGGTGAAGGTCGATCGCGGCACCATGCTGGCCTCGATCGAAGCGCGCGCCCCCTACCTCGATCGTGAGGTCATGGAGCTGGTGCTCCCCGCCCCGCCGGACCTCAAGGTGCGCGGGCTCACCACCAAGGTGATATTGAAGCGAGCGGCGCGCGGCCTTGTTCCCGCTGACGTGATCGGCCGGCGCAAGCGCGGGTTGTCGGTGCCCGTCGCGCGTTGGCTGAACACGGGGCTCGCGTCCCTCGCCGATCGCCACCTGCGCGCCCCCCGCCTGTATCGCGATGCGCCGCTGGCGCACCTCCTCGCGGAGCACCGGTCCGGGAAGCGCAACCACGCCCGCAAGCTGTGGCCGCTGCTCATGGCCGAGCTGTGGGCCGAACGTTGGAACGTGGACACGGACCCTGTCCCGGTGAACCCACTCCGGGGCCATGCCCCGGGGTGACGGAGGTGATGATGAATAGAGCCGAAGCCCTGGCCCTGATGCACGAGCACACCCGGTCGCCGGCGCTACGCCAGCACATGCTGGCGGTGGAGGCGGCGATGCGCGCGTACGCCCTGAAGCAGGGCGAGGATCCGGAGTCGTGGGGGATCGTGGGGCTGCTGCACGATTTTGACTACGAGAAGTTCCCGAACCAGGACCACTCGCCCGCCGACGGTCATCCGGCGTGGGGCGTACGCCTGCTGCGCGAGCGGGGGCTCCCCGAGCCGCTGTGCCGGGCGATCCTCGGACACGCGACGTACTCGGGCGTGCCCCGCGACTCGGGGCTCGCGAAGGCGCTGTTCGCGGTCGACGAGCTGTGTGGTTTCCTCGTCGCGTGCGCGCTGGTGCGCCCGTCCCGGAGCTTCCGCGACCTGGAGGTCTCCTCGGTGAAGAAGAAGCTCAAGGACAAGGCGTTCGCGCGCGGCGTGAACCGCGACGAGGTACGCCAGGGGGCGGAGGAGCTGGGCGCGCCCCTGGACGAGCACATCGCGTTCGTGATTGGGGCGTTGCGCCCGCTCGAAGGCACGCTCGGATTGGGCGCGCCCCCCGCCCCCTCCGGCGCGCCCGTGGGGTGAGCGCTCCCACACGGCGCGCGCGCGGCCGACCGCCGCGCGCCACGCGCGACGAGCTGGACCGGGCGATCGACCGCGCCGCCGGCGCACGGCCCATCGGCGGGAATCGGCTCGAGCATCACCCCGACAGCGCCCGCGCCTTGGAGGCGATGCTCGAGCAGATCGCCGCCGCCCGTCGGGCCATCGACTTCGAGAACTACATCATCCGCGACGACCGCACGGGGCGCCGGTTCGCCGAGGCGCTCGTCGAGCGGGCGCGGGCGGGGGTCGTCGTGCGCGTGCTGTACGATGCGCTCGGCTCCGTCGGCACCTCGCGGCGCTACTGGCGGCACCTCGTGCAGGCCGGTGCCCAGGTGCGCGCCTTTCACCCGCTCCTCTCGGGACACCCCCTCGACCTCGTGGTGCGGGACCACCGCAAGCTCCTCGTCACCGACGGCACGCGCGCGATTCTGGGCGGGCTGTGCATCGGCGACGAGTGGGCCGGCGACCCGGCGCGGCACCGCCGCCCTTGGCGCGACACGATGGTTGGAGTGTATGGGCCGGCGGCGGCCGCGCTCGATCGAGCCTTCACCCGCATTTGGCGGCGTGCCGGCGGCGAGCCGCCGCGGGACGAGCCCCGGCCCGTCGCGAACCCCGCGTCGTGCGGCACGTCAATCGCGCGCGTGGTGGAGGGCGTGCCCGGCCAGGCGCGGGTGTACCGCGCGGTGCAGCTCCTCGTGGCGACCGCGGCGGAGCGACTCTGGATCACGGACGCGTACCTCATGGCCCCGCCGCCGTTGTACGCGAGTCTGCTGGACGCGGCGAGGGGCGGCGTGGACGTGCGCCTCCTCGTCCCGGGAACGAGCGACCTGCCGGTGCTCCGCAACTTCACCCGCGTCGGCTACCGCGAGCTATTGCACGCCGGCGTTCGGATCTTCGAGTACCAGGGCCCGATGATCCACGCGAAGACGATGCTGGTGGACCACCGCTGGGCGCGGGTCGGCTCGAGCAACCTGAACGTCTCGAGCCTGCTCACGAACTACGAGCTCGATCTCGTGGCCGAGTGCGAGGAGCTGACGGGCGAGCTGGCCCTGCAATTCCGCCGCGACCTCGCAGCGAGCCGCGAGATCGTGCTCCAGGCGCGGCGCCTTCGCCTTCCCCTGCCGCCACGCCTCGTGGGCGCGCCCGCGACGCCTGTCGTGGCGCAGCCTCGAGGCCGGCACCGGCGCTCGGGCTACGAGCTCGGGGCGGTCGCCGTCGTCGCGCTGCGTCGAGTGGCGGGCGGCCTGCGGCGCGCGATCGCCACCACGGCGGCGCTCGCCCTCGCGGGACTCGGTGCACTGCTGCTCGCCTTTCCTCGCGTCATGAGCATCGTGCTCGCCGCCGGAACGTTCTGGCTGGCCGTCGGTTTCGGACTGTACGCCCTCGAGCAGCGGCGCACTCGCGAGTCCGATGATGGCTGACCCCCCCGACCCACCCCAACCCCCTGGGGAGGTCGCGCGTATAGGTCAGCAGGACGAAACGGCGCTCGTGGCCCGCGCGGTGAACGGCGACCGCGGCGCGTTCGGCACGCTCGTCGAGCGCTACGCGGCCACCGCGCGCCGCGTGGCGCGCGCCGTGCTGGGCGACCCCGATGACGCCGACGACGCCGCTCAGGACGGCATGCTGTCGGCGCTCCTGAAGTTGGACCAGTACGACCCGCGTCGGCCGTTCGGGCCGTGGCTGTTGCGCATCGTCGCGAACGCGGCCACCGATCGCCGCCGGCGCCGCGCCGTGCGGCGCGCGGAGCCGCTCGACCCGGGCTTCGTCGCCGGCGGCACGCGCCCCGATCGCACGGCGGAGCGCCGGGCGCTGGCGCAGCGGCTGCGGGAGGCGCTCGCGGAGCTACCCGAGCGACGGCGCATCGCGGTCGTGCTGTTCGACGTCGAGGGGTATTCGCACGCGGAGATCGCCCAGGTGCTCGGCATTCCCGAAGGCACGGTGCGCTCCGAGGTGTTCCACGCGCGGCGCCGGTTGCGCGCGCTGCTCGGCGACTGGAAGGAGGACGGATGACACAGGACTCGTTGCCGTTCGACGCGCGGCCCGATCCGATGATCGGGGCCGCGCTACGACGGGCGCTCGACGCGGGCGAGCATGACCGGTTCGTAGCACGCGTGCTGGCGCGCGCGGAGCAGCTGCGGGCGGTCTCGTGGGACGCCGTGCTGGCCCGCTGGGCGCGGCTCGGCGTGGCCGCGGCCGTGCTCGTCGCGCTCACCGCGGGCTATGTGGTGGGCCGGGGGCGGCCGACCGCCCCCGAGCGCGCCACCGTCCCGGACGCGGTGCTCGCGCCATCGACGTCCGCGCCACCCGTCGAGGTGGTGTTCGCGTCCCTCATCGGAAACTAGAAAGGCTGGACACGCCGTCATGCTCAATCGCTCCAGGACATGGGCCGTGGTGCTCCTCGTCGCGACCTTCGTCGCCGGGATGGCCGTCGGGGCCGGCGGCCGCGGGCTGTGGATGCCCCGCGCCGAAGCGTCCGCCGGCCCGAGCCACGGCCCCGACCGGATGCTCGCGTCGCTCACGACGGAGCTGCGCCTCACGCCGGTCCAGCACGACTCGCTCGGTGCGATCCTGCAGCGGCACTGGGCGCGGATGAACGACGTGTGGGAAGCCGTCAAACCCCGGTTTGACACGATCCGGTCCGACATGGACTCCGAGGTCGTGCGCCAGCTGACCCCGGATCAGGCGGCGCAGTACCGCGACCACGTCGCCCGGTATAGGCATCGTCAAGAACGGGAACGGCCAGGCGGCGGGAAGAAGCAATGACGGGAGGGTGGCGATTAGTCGTGGTCGCGTTCGTGATGCCGCTAGCGATGGCGAGACCAGAGCCTCTGGCGGGGCAGCAGCTCGAGGTGACGCTCACGGAGGCGGTGCGGCGCGCACTCGACGTGCAGCCCGCCGTGGTGCAGGCGCGTGGCGGCGTCACCAACGCGGGGTGGCAGAAGCGGGCCGCGTACGGCGCGTTCCTGCCCACCGTGACGATCGGGTCGACGGCGTTCCGCCAGAACACGCCCTCTATCGTCAACGGCCTTCCGGTGGACGCGGGCACCTACCAGTACAACACATCGCTCTCGGCGTCGCTGGACTTGTTCACCGGTCTCCGCCGCGTCGCGAACTACCGCAACGCGGCCGCCACCGAGGACGCAGCCGACGCCGGGCTCGTGAATCAGCGCTATCAGGTGACCGCCACCACCCAGCAGCTCTTTTTCACGGCGCTGGCCGACGAGGAGTTGGTGCGCGTGGCCCAGGCGCAGGTGCAGCGCACCCAGGAGGAGCGCCAGATCTCGGTGAACAAGTTCCAGGCCGGCGCGGCGACGCGCTCCGACACTCTCACGTCGACTGTGGACCTGGGCAATGCTCAGCTCGCGTTGCTCCAGGCCCAGGCGAACCTCGCCACTGCCCAGGCGGCCCTCGCGCGCCAGATCGGCGTCGACGGCTCGGTCCGTGCAACGCCCGACTCGCAGTTGCCCGCGGTCCCCGACACCACCGCGCTCCGCGCCGCCGCGCTGCAGCAGGCTCCGGTCGTGGCGCAGGCGGTGGCCCAAGAGCGCGCGGCATCCGCGTCCGTCTGGTCGTCCCGCTCGCCGTACCTGCCCACGCTCACGGCGACGTACAGCACATCGAGCCAGGGGCTCACCCAGCCGTGGAACGGGTTCGACGCGACCAATCGAAACCTGAATCAGTTCCGCATCGGGCTGTCGTGGACGCTGTTCAACGGGTTCCAGCGCGAGCAGGCCGTCGCCCTGAGCTCCGTGAACCTCGACGTCGCGCGGGCGCAGACAGCGGACACGCGTCGCCAGCTCAGCGCTCAGCTCACCCAGCAACTCGCCGCCACGTTCACGGCCTACGCGCAGATCGGGATCACCGGCGCCAACGTCGTGGCCGCGGCGGAGGCGCTCCGCGTCCAGCAGGAGCGCTACCGGCTCGGTGCCGCCACGCTCCTCGACCTGCTCACCGCCGAGGCCAACCTCACCCAGGCCCAGGTGAACCAGGTCCAGGCGCGGTACAACTACCTCATCGCGCGCGCCCAGGTCGAAGCGCTCGTGGGGCACACCCTGTGACGAGCGCCCAGCCTCAACCGATGACGTTCCGGACCGGCGACAGGCCGCTGCCGGACATCGTCATCCTCACGCACAAGCTCACCCGCGACTACGACATGGGGGGCGAAGTGGTGCGCGCCCTGCGCGGCATCAACATCCAGATCCGCAAGAACGAGTTTGTGGCGGTGATGGGCCCGTCCGGCTCGGGGAAGTCGACCTTGATGAACCTGATCGGCTGCCTCGACACGCCCACCGCCGGCGAATACTGGCTCAACGGTCAGAAGGTGTCGGACCTCTCGGACGACGAGCTGGCCCGCATCCGCAACAAAGAGATCGGGTTCGTGTTCCAGACGTTCAACCTGCTGCCGCGGGCCAACGCGCTCCACAACGTGGAGCTGCCGTTGATCTACGCCGGGCTGCCGGGGAAGGAGCGCCGGGCGCAGGCCGCGCGGGCGCTCGAGCGGGTGGGGCTGGCGGACCGGATGGACCACAAGCCGAACGAGCTCTCGGGCGGCCAGCGCCAGCGGGTGGCGATCGCGCGGGCCCTCGTGAACGTGCCGAGCATCCTGCTCGCCGACGAGCCGACGGGGAACCTCGACTCCGCGACCAGTGCGGAGCTGATGCAGGTGTTCCAGGACCTGCATCACCAGGGTCAGACGATCGTGATGGTGACGCACGAGCACGACATCGCGGCCCACGCGGCGCGCGTCGTCACGCTGCGGGATGGCGTGATCGCGACGGACCAGCTCCAAGCGGCCTAGGTGCGCGTCCTCGAGGCCATCCGGCTTGCCCTTCAGACCATCCGGGCGCAGAAGCTAAAGAGCGGGTTCTCCGCGATCGGGGTGTTCATCGGCGTCACGTTCCTGATCGGCGCGTGGTCGATCGTCAACGGCATGAATCGCTACATGACCGAGAAGTTCGCCGGGACCCTGGTGGGCGTGAACACGTTCCACCTGCGCCGCTCGCCCAACGTGAACTTCAACGTCCAAGACTCGGTGTGGCGGGCGTGGCGGCGCCGTCCCCGCATCAAGTTCGCGGACGCCAACGCGGTGACGCACGCCTTGACCGTGTCGGTGGTGACGGCATGGTACTCCGAGGATCGCGGCAGCGTCGCCTACAACGGGAAGGTCGCCAAGGACATCACGCTGGAGGGCGCGACCGAGCGATACCTCGACATCATGAACCTGAAGATCGCCGACGGGCGCGCCTTCACGCCCCAGGAGTCGAGGGCCGGAACCACGGTCGTGGTGCTGGGCCACGACCTGGCGCAGAAGCTGTTTCCCGACGTCAATCCGATCGGGCGAACTGTGCGGATCCACAGCATTCCCTACCGCGTCATCGGAGTGGTCGAGCGCCAGGGCAACTTGCTCGGCATCTCGCTCGACAAGTTCGTCGTCGCCCCGGCGCTCTCGCCCATTCAGCGCGAGGTCAATCCGCCCGGCGTCGTGGACGCCTTGATCGTGAAGGCCGGCTCCGAGCCCGAGATGCGCGAGGCGATGGACCAGACCGAAGCCATCATGCGCAGCCGGCGGCATCTGCGCCCTCGCCAGGACGACAACTTCGCGATGGAAACGTCGGAAGGCGTGCTGGACTTCTGGAAGAAGCTCAGCCGCATCCTGTATGTGGTCGGGCCGGGCTTGGTGGGGGTCGCCCTCGTGGTGGGCGGCATCGTGATCATGAACATCATGCTGATGGCGGTGGCGGAGCGCACCCGAGAGATCGGCATCCGGAAGTCGCTCGGCGCCCGGCGGCGCGACATCTTGCGCCAGTTCCTGGCCGAGGCCACCGCCCTCGCCATCGTGGGCGCGAGCCTCGGGATCGTGACCGGCGTCATGCTCTCGTGGCTCCTGAAGGTCGCCAGTCCGCTGCCCGCCTCCGTGTCGCCGTTCTCCATCCTGCTCGGCGTCGTGGTCGGCGGCGGGGTCGGGGTCGTGGCCGGCGTCTACCCGGCCAGCCGGGCTTCGCGGCTCGATCCCATCGCGGCGCTGCGCCAGGAGTGACCTCGCCGTGACCCCGTTGCTCGAAGGCGTCGGCATCGCGCTGGAATCGCTGCGGGCCCACAAGGCGCGCGCCGCCCTCACGATTCTGGGCGTCGCGATCGGCGTCATGGTCGTGATGGTGATCGGCGCCATCATCAGCGGCTTCAACAAGGGCGTCGCCGACATGCTGGAGCAGTCCGGGCCCAAGACGTTCTGGGTGGGTCGGTTCTTCCAAGGCGGGGTGAACGTCTCCGACGGCTCGGACGAGATGAGCCCATGGCGCCGCAATCCGCCGATGTCCCTGGGGGACGCCCAGGCCATCGAGCGGCTGCCGTCGGTGAGCTGGCTGGCGCTGGACGAGGGTGGCCATGCCGACGTCACGTTCGGGAGCAAGACCCAGCACAGCGTGGCGATCTTCGGCCGCAGCGCCGCCTGGCCCAACGTCGCGGGCGGGGACGTGACGCCGGGGCGCTCCTTCACCGAAGTAGAGGACGCCGGCGCCGACCAGGTGGCGGTCGTGAACCAGAAGCTGGCCGAGCTGCTGTTCGACCAGATCGACCCCATCGGCCAGCGCATCCACATCCGGGGCGTCCCCTACACGGTGATCGGCGTGTTCAATCCCCCGCCGCAACTGTTCGGCGGCCAGCCGTCGCCCGAGGCCATCATTCCGCACGGCGCGCTGGTGAAGTACGTGCAGTATTGGAAGGGGTGGATGGACTTCCTGGTCGGGCCCGCCCCGGCCGCGACGACGGCCCAGGCGATGGAAGACGTCACGGAAGCGCTGCGCCAGCGGCGCCATCTCCGCCCCGGCCAGGACAACAACTTCGCCGTGGTGAGCCAGGAGAAGTTCCTCGAGAGTCTCAACAGCACCACGCTGCTGGTCCGCATCGTGATGCTGGCGCTGTCGGCCGTCGGGCTGATGGTGGGCGGCGTGGGGGTGATCGCGATCATGATGATCTCCGTTACGGAGCGCACCCGGGAAATCGGCGTGCGCAAGGCGCTCGGCGCGACGCGCCGTGAGATCCTGTGGCAGTTCCTCGTCGAGGCGGCCACGCTCACCCTGGTGGGCGGCATCGTGGGGATGATCGGCGGCGGTCTGGTCACGCTGGTGCTCGCCGTGGCGACGCCGGTCCCGGCGCACGTGCCCCTCGGCTCGATCGTGGCCGCGCTCGCGGCCGCCGCGCTGACCGGCATCGTGTTCGGCCTCTATCCCGCCAACAAAGCCTCGCGGCTCGATCCGGTGGAAGCGCTGAGATACGAATAGATGGCCTTCTGGGAGGCTGTCCGTCTCGCCCTTCAGACTATCCGGGCACAGAAGCTCAAGAGTGCGTTCTCCATCATCGGTGTGTTCATCGGCGTGATGTTTCTCATCGCGGTCGTGTCGGTCGTTCAAGGGATGAACCGCTACATGACCGACAAGTTCGCCGGGACGCTGCTCGGCGTGAATACGTTCCGACTGCGGCAGTTCCCTGACATCCAGTTCGGCAATGTGACCGACTCCACATGGCGCATGTGGCGCCGGCGGCCGCGCGTGACCTACGACGATGCGCAGGCGGTCGTGCGCGGCGTGATGGTCCCCGTGCTCGCCGCGTGGGAGTCGAGCACTCGCACCACGCTCGTAGCCGGGCGCAAGCAAGCAAAGGACGTCGAGGTCACAGCGGCGACCGAGCTCTACTTCGACATCCGCTCCCTCGCCGTCGAGCGCGGCCGCCCCTTCACGGGACAGGAAGTTCAAGCCGGAGTGCCGGTGCTCGTGCTCGGTTTCGAGTTGGCCGACAAGCTGTTCCAGGGTCAGGATCCGATCGGCCGCGAGGTGAAGGTCTTCGACCTCCCCTACCGGGTGATCGGGGTGGTCGAGAAACAGGGCAACCTGTTCGGCCTGTCGCTCGACAAGTTCGCGGTGGCGCCGGCGAGCGCCCCGCTCAAGCACTACGTCAGCGAACCGCGCGTGGTGGACGCCGTGGCCATGAAGGCGCGCTCGCAGCCGGAGATGCGCGAGGCGATGGCGCAGGCCGAGGCGATCATGCGCAACCGGCGCCACTTGCGGCCGCGCCAGGCCGACGATTTCGCCCTGGAAACCGCGGACGAAGTGCTCGATTTCTGGGGGAAGATCAGCCGTGTGCTGTTCGTGGCGCTACCGGGCCTCGTGGCCGTGTCGCTCGTGGTGGGGGGGATCGTCATCATGAACATCATGCTGATGGCGGTGGCCGAGCGAACGCGCGAGATCGGCATCCGCAAATCGCTGGGCGCCCGGCGACGAGACATCCTGCGACAGTTCCTGGTCGAGGCCACGACGCTCGCCACCGCGGGGGCGACGGGGGGCGTCGTCCTGGGGATCGGACTCGCGGGCGCCGTGGCCGCGCTCACCCCGCTCCCCGCTGCGGTCGCGCCCTGGTCGATCCTGGTCGGCGTAGTCCTGGGCGGCGGCGTCGGGGTCATCGCCGGTGTGTACCCGGCGAGCCGCGCGGCGCGACTCGATCCGATCGCCGCCCTGCGGCACGAAACGTGACCGCCCTGTTCGAAGGTGTGGGCATCGCGCTCGATTCGCTGCGCGGCAACAAGCGGCGGGCGGCGTTGACGATTCTGGGCGTCGCCATCGGCGTGACGGTCGTCATGGTGATCGCCGCGATGATCAGCGGGATCAACCAGAGCGTCTCGAGCGTGATCGAATCCATCGCCCCACGGACGTTTCTGGTGTGGCGCTTCTTCCAGGCTGGCGTGAACGTGTCGGACGGCTCCGACGAATCCAGCCCCTGGCGGCGGAACCCGGAGATCATGGGGGTCGAGGCGGACCGGATCGCCCTGCTGCCTTCTGTGCGCTACGTCACCCGGCGCGACGAAAGCTCCGCGACCGTGGAGTACGGCGACCGGCGCCTCGAATCGATCGACGTCTCGGGGTTGTCGGCGCAGTGGGTGGAGGTGAACGGCGGTGACGTCCATCCGGGGCGCACCTTCACCCGACTGGAGGACTTGGCGAACGATGCCGTGGCGGTCATCAACACGAAGCTCGAGGAGCAACTGTTCCGCGGGCGCGACCCGATCGGCCAGACGATCCACGTCGCCGGCGCCTCGTTCAAGGTGATCGGCGTCTATGTGCCGCCGCCGAGCCTCTTCAGCGGTGCGACGCCCCCGTTCGTCGGCATCCCGCACGGCGCGTTCGTCAAGCACGTGCCTTACCGGAAGGGATGGATGCGGCTCGCGGTCGCGCCGGCACCCGCCTACACCCAGCAGCGGGCGATGGACGAAGTGGTGGCCACGTTACGGTCCCTTCGCGGGCTCAAGCCAGGGCAGGAAAACAACTTCTCGATCGTCACGCAGGACAAGCTGCTGGACTCCTGGAACAAGGTCACCGGCATGTTCTTCCTCGTGATGCTGGTGCTCTCGTCCATCGCCTTGATGGTGGGGGGCGTGGGCGTGGTCGCGATCATGATGATTTCGGTCACCGAGCGCACCCGGGAGATCGGGGTTCGCAAGGCGCTCGGAGCGACACGGCGTGCCATCCGGTGGCAATTCCTCGTCGAGGCCTCGACCGTCACCCTGGTGGGGGGCGCCGTCGGGATGGTCGTAGGCGGCGTCGTCGCGTTCGCGGTCTCCCGCTTGACTCCGATCCCCGCGCACGTACCGCTGTGGTCCGTGCTCGCGGCACTCGCCGCCTCCGCCTTTACGGGCATCGGATTCGGATTGTATCCCGCCGCCCGCGCCGCGCGGCTCGATCCGGTGGAAGCGCTGAGATACGAATGATTGCGGATTGAGGGACCCCGCGGGCACCAAGCCGCAATCCGAAATCCGCGATCCGCAATTAGCTTACCCCCATGCAACTCTCCGAAGCGATTCTCCAGGCGCTCCACGCCGCGTGGAGCCACAAGCTGCGCTCGTTCTTCACCCTGCTCGGCATCATCGTGTCCGTCGCGTTCCTCGTCGCCGTGGTGGCCATCATCCAGGGGATGAACGCGTACGTGCGCGAGCGGATTGGGGGAGCGATCGTCGGCGCCAACGCCTTCCAGGTGCGGCGCACGCCGATCGCCGTCGGTCTGATCGACGACGAGGAGTGGAAGGCCATCCAGCGTCGCCCCATCATCGCCCCGGAGGACGTCCCCTACGTCGCGCGCGCCATCCCCGACGCGCGGGCGATCGCGCTGCAGTCAGGGTGGCCGACACCCCAGGCCGACATCGTGTGGCGCGACAAGACAGTCGGCGACGTGTTCGTGTTCGGCGTCACGGCGCCGTTCCAGGTGGTCCAGGACTACCAGTTCGCGGCCGGCGAGCCGCTGTCCGACATCGACGTGCGGGAGCGCCGTCCCGTGATCGAGCTCGGCTACGACATCGCGGACCGAGTGTTCGACTATCCGGACCAGGCGATCGGCGAGAAGATCCGCATCTTGGGCCAGCAGTACACGGTGAAAGGGGTGGTGGCGAAGAAGGGCAACGTGCTGGGCCAGTCGTGGGACGGGTTCGTCATGATGCCGCTCACGAGCTTCGAGGCGCTGTACGGCCGCCGCAAGACGACGGTCATCTCCGTGAAGATGCGAGAAGCGGCGCTGGTGGCGGACGGGATGCAGCGCGCCGAGGAGGCGATGCGCATCGCCCACCGGCTCCGCCCCGGCCAGCCGGACGACTTCACCGTGGACACGGCGGACGCGCTCGTGAGCTTCTGGAAGAACCTGACGCGACTGCTTTTCACCGTGATTCCGGCGGTCGTCGCGATCGGCATCGTCGTGGGCGGGATCGTCATCATGAACATCATGCTGATGAGCGTGAACGAGCGCACCCGCGAGATCGGCATCCGTAAGTCGCTCGGCGCCCGCCGTCGGGACATCCGCAACCAGTTCCTCGCCGAGTCGGTGACGCTCGCGGCGCTGGGCGGGGTGCTGGGCCTTTCGGGCGGTGTGGCGCTCGCGTGGGTCGTGAGCCTGATCTCGCCCCTCCCGGCGCGGGTCACCCTCTGGTCCGTGGTGGTGGCGCTCGGCCTAGGCGCCAGTGTGGGTGTGATCTTCGGCGTGTATCCCGCCGTGCGGGCGGCGCGGCTCGATCCGGTAGTGGCGTTGAGATACGAATGAAACGGGACCCGTGAAACTCGATTCGGTGTCGGAGGGCTGGCTCATCGCGGTGGAGCAGCTGCGCGCCAACAAGCTGCGCTCGGCGCTGACGATCCTCGGCGTCGTGATCGGGGTGGCCACCGTGATGGCGATGGCGTCCATCGTGCAGGGCATCCGCGACCAGATCATCAACACGATCGAGGTCGCCGGGCCGACCACGTTCTATATCCTGCGCTTCTGGTCGACCACGCCGCTCAACCCGGACGCGCTGCCGAAGGAAGTACGGATCCGCCCGGTGATCAAGCCGGCGGAGGCGGACGCGATCGCTCGCCTGCCCGACGTCCGCTATGCCGGGACCTGGGTGCAGCTGTTCCAGAAGATGGAGTACGCCGGCGTCCACACCCAGCTGGTGACGATCTTCGGCGCGGACGATCACTACATGGAGATCCAGGGGGGGAGCCTCCCCGAGGGCCGGTTCTTCACCACCGCCGAGCTGCGCACCGGCACGCCCGTGGTCGTGATCGAGCGGCGCTTCGCGGACAAGCTGTTCGGGCGGATCAGGCCGATGGGGCGCTTGTTGCGCATCTCCGGGAAGTCGTTTCAGGTAATCGGCATCTACCTGAACCCCGAGAATATCTTCCAGCCCCCCTCCCAGGAGATCGCGGCAATCATCCCGTTCGAGGCGGCGCGGCGCTCTTTCCGTTACGACGAGACCAACGCGCTGTGGATCGTCGTGAAGCCGCAGCCAGGGGTCAGCGTCTCGCGGGCGATGGACGAGGTCACGGTGCAGCTGCGGCGCCTGCGGGGACTGCGCGCCGGCGCTCCGAACTCCTTCGACCTGATCACGCAGGACCAGATTCTCGACGTGTTCAACAAGCTCACGGGCGTCTTCTTCCTCGTGATGCTCGTGCTGTCGAGCGTCGCCCTCATGGTGGGAGGGATCGGCGTCATGGCGATCATGATGGTCTCGGTGACCGACCGCACCCGGGAGATCGGGGTCCGCAAGGCGCTCGGCGCCACGCGCCGGGAGATTTTGTGGCAGTTCTTGGTGGAGGCGGCCACGCTTACTCTGCTGGGCGGGATGCTCGGCATCGTGCTCGGCCTGGGGGCCGGGCAGCTGCTCCGCGTGTTCATGAGGCTCGAGCTCTCGGTGCCGGTGTGGAGCAGCGTGGTGGCGTGCGCCGTCTCGGTACTCATCGGGCTCGTGTTCGGTATCGCGCCGGCGGCGCGGGCGGCGCGGCTCGATCCCGTTGAAGCATTGAGGTACGAATGACGAAACGCGGAACAGAGCATCCGTGACCCAACAAGTCGATCTCCTCGCCCTCGCCGCCCACCGCGACGACGTCGAGCTGACGTGCGGCGGCACGCTCGCCAAGGCGGTCCAGGCGGGGCACCGCGTCGGCATCCTCGATCTCACCGAGGGCGAGAGCGGCACGCGCGGCGACGCAGTCACGCGCGCCGCCGAAGCCGAGCGGGCCGCCCGGGCCCTGGGCGTACAGCTGCGGCTCAACGCCGGGCTGCCAGACGCCCATCTGGCAAACGATGAAGCGTCGCGCCTCAGCGTCGTCACGCTGATTCGTCAAACACGACCCCGTGTGGTGATTCTCCCCTTCCCCGTCGGGCGGCATCCGGATCACCGCGTCGCCTCCGAGCTGGGGCGCGATGCGTGCTACCTGGCGGGGCTCGCGAAGTACGGAGGCTCGGGCGGCGCGCACCGGCCGTTCAAAGTCCTCTACGCGCTCGCCTACCGCGAGGACCCGGTGAAGCCCTCGTTCGTGGTGGACATCTCCGAGACGTTCGAGACCAAGATGACGGCGATCCGCTGCTACGCGTCGCAGTTCGCGGGCGCCAAGGCGGCGGGGGAAATCCACCCGACTGGGCTGGATCTGTACGAGCTGATCCGCGTGCAGTCGGCGCACTACGGCTCGCTCATAAGGAAGCCCTACGGCGAGCCGTTCTTCTGCTACGAGACGCTCGAAGTCGACGACGTGCTGCAGCTTGGCGTGCAGTCCCTGTAGTCGATAGATTCCCGGCACATGTCCAAGCGATTGGTCTACCTCGACAACGCCGCCACCACGCCGGTGCGCGAGGAAGTGCTCGAGGCGATGCTGCCCTACCTCGGGAAGGACGCGTTCGGGAACCCGTCGTCCGCGCATCGGTTCGGGCGGGCCGCGCGCGCCGGGGTCGAGGAGGCGAAGCGCACCATCGCGGAGGCACTAGGGGGCGCCGAGCCGAGCCAGGTGATCTTCACGTCGGGCGGCACGGAGGCGGACAACCTCGCGGTGATCGGCTGCGCGCTCGCCGCCCGCGACCACGGCGGCCCGTGCCGCGTCGCGGTGTCGGCGATCGAGCACAAGGCCGTGCTGGCCGCCGCGCACGCCCTGACGCGATTGGGCGGCGAGGAGATCGTGCTCCCCGTGAACGCGTCGGGGACGGTGGAAGAGGACACGCTCACCGCGGCGTTGACGCGCGGCGTCGCGGTGGTCTCCGTGATGTGGGTGAACAACGAAGTGGGGACGATCCAGCCCGTGGCGCGGCTCGCCGCCCGATGTCGCGCGGCGGGCGTCCCGTTCCACACGGACGCCGTCCAGGCGTTCGGCAAGATCTCCGTCTCGCTCCGCGACGTCGACTGCACCTTCCTCACGATCTCGGGCCACAAGATCGGCGCTCCCAAGGGGATCGGGGCCCTGGTGGTGCGGGACCGGCACGCGGTCGAGGCGATCATCCACGGCGGCGGGCAGCAGTTCGGGATCCGGCCCGGCACCGAGAACGTCCCGGGAATCGTGGGGCTGGGAAAGGCGGTCGAGCTGGCGGCCGCGGAGCAGGCAGAGTTCGCCCGCCGGGTGGCGGCGCTGCGGGACGAGCTCGAACGCCGGCTACTCGCCACCGTGCCGGACGCCGTGATCAACGCCTGGCAGGCGCCGCGGGCGCCCCATCTTTCCAACGTGGCGATCCCTGGGACGGACTCGGAGGCGCTGCTCATGCACTTCGACCTCGCGGGCATAGCGTGCTCCTCGGGCTCCGCGTGCAGCACGGGCGCGGTCGAGCCCTCCCACGTGCTCACCGCGATGGGCGTGCCGCGCGAGCTGGGCGTGGCGGCGCTGCGCTTCTCGTTCGGCAAGGACAACGTGGTGGAGGACGTGGAAGCGGTCGTCGCCGCCGCCCCGAAGATCGTCGATAAGGTGCGCGCGCTGAGCGCGGTGTTGCATCGATGAGCGAGCGGGAGCGTGTCCTCGTCGCCATGTCCGGTGGCGTCGACAGCTCGGTGGCGGCCGCGATCTTGGTGGAGCAAGGGTACGACGTCGTAGGCGCCACCATGAAGCTGTTCTGCTACAGTGATAGCGTGCCCAATCGCCCCTGCTGCTCGCTCGACTCGATCACCGACGCGCAGCTCGTCGCCCACAAGCTTGGCATCCCGCACTACGTCGTGAACCTCGAGGATCGCTTCGGCCGCGACGTGATCGGAGACTTCGTGG
>Ga0209802_1000264_pt1 | contig 40177 bp, 44 predicted proteins | sample GraSoiAngelo_129_FD_185886 | JGI IMG/M metagenome (GOLD analysis project Ga0209802, IMG submission 185886) | Grasslands soil microbial communities from the Angelo Coastal Reserve, California, USA - 14_0927_12_40cm (SPAdes) (version 2) | ecosystem: Environmental > Terrestrial > Soil > Grasslands ...
CTCTGGCAGCGCGGTGGCGCAGACCTTCAGTAAGACAGCAACCCCCTCATCGGGATCGGCCCCGCTCACCGTGGTTTATACCTACACCTTCGATAACAGTCAGGGCCATCAACCAGGGGGAAGGGCGACCCGGGCAACTCCTTGAGTAGCAACATGGGGTAAATTCTAGTCGTAAGCTTCCAAGTGAATAGACCGAAGAGAAACATTTGAAGATCCGATCGGCCGGTGTTGAGGATATCCCTGCAATGCTTGCCTTAGAGCGAGATTCGGCGACCGCTTCGCACTGGCAGCCGGACCGATATGACAAGGTGTTCAGCGAGGTTAGTCCGCGGCGCGTGGCGCTGCTGATCGAAGCAGAAGGCACTGGCGGGGAAGTTGGCGTACAAGGCTTTCTGGTGGCTCGGTCCGTGGCGGGGGAGTGGGAGATCGAGAACATTGTAGTTGGCGAGGGTTCGCGGCGGCGCGGGTGGGGAAGGTGTCTGTTGGGCGAGTTTATCGGTATGATCCGGGCTGAGGGTGGGGAAACCGTATTTCTCGAAGTCCGCGAATCGAACTTTGCAGCCCGCGCTTTCTATCAAGACTCGCACTTCGTCGAGAGTGGCCGGCGCAAGGGGTATTACAGTCATCCTGAAGAGGACGCAGTGGTCTACCGGCTTTCAGTTGCATAATTTTGCACCGCATTCAGTGCAGAAAAAAGCGTTAACGAATTAGGGAAATCGCTCGATTTCCTGATTGAACCAGCTTAGGTCGTGTGGTACTTTGGAGTTCTACAAATTGGTAGGAGGTCTGCTGGATGCTCACTCCGAGAGACCAGCTCCTGACCAGTCATGATGAATTTCGTAGACTGGCTCAGGAGCACACGCAATATGCGGAACGGCTTGATTCACTCACCCAGAAACGTTATCTCACCGAAGATGAAAAGCTAGAGGAAGTAAGGCTGAAGAAGCTGAAACTGCGTCTCAAAGACCAGATGGAGTCGATTGAGCGACAGTATCGGCAGCAGCCACAACAACACCAAGTCGCTTAATTTCACGCCAAAATAGACACGGCCGCGGCCGCGAGAGTATTTATATGTCTCCAAGAAGGCGCTTATAGCGCCTTTTTTTATTGCACTTGTGTAAAAACCGGTGTGTGCATCACGGTCGCCGCGGCCTGCACTATAATTTAAATAGTCTCCTATGGTTCCCGACGGCTACTACTATGCGCTCGCCTTCTTTTGCGCAGCCTTGCTGGTGGGCTGGCTGAGGGCCCCGGCCTGGTCCATCCCTCTCTTGGCGGTGGCGGTATTTTTTCTGTGGTTTTTCCGCGATCCAGAGCGGATGATTCCCGAATCGGGAGACGCCGTCGTTTCACCGGCAGACGGCAAAGTCACCGATCTGTCCACTGTAGTGCTGGGCGGCAGCGAACGCAATCGGATCAGCATTTTCCTGAGCGTGTTTGATGTGCACGTGAACCGCTCACCGATTGCCGGAGTCATTCGTGATGTTCGTTATCAGCCGGGAAAGTTTCTAAACGCCATGAACTCTGTCAGCGCCGAGCATAATGAGCAAAACGTGGTGACTGTGGAAGGGAATGGGCACGTTGTTTTTAAGCAGATTGCCGGACTGCTGGCGCGGCGCATTGTCTTCACCAAGAAAGTTGGTGACAGGGTCGCGCGTGGTGAGCGCGTCGGTATGATTAAATTCGGCTCGCGAGTAGACGTGCTGCTGGATCCAACAGCTAGATTGCAAGTGAGAGTTGGCGATCGGGTGAAGGGCGGCAGCAGTGTGCTTGCATACTTCACATCAAACCGTTCGGAGATCGCATCTCCAGTTATCGAGCACGTTAGCGAAGGAGCGCGGTGATGGATGGGCAAACGCCGATGCGACGCAAGGAAGACCGGCCGGAGCGGCGGTTCCGCAAGGGGATGTATATCCTACCTTCGCTGTTCACAACTGCCAACATTGCAGCCGGATACTACGCGATTCTTCAGATCATCCATGCAACGGCTGCCGAACCCTGGCATCTGGATAACGCAGCGAAGGCGATAGGGTTCGCGGTGTTATTCGATGGGCTCGATGGCCGCATCGCGCGCATGACCAAGACCAGCAGCGATTTCGGCCGCGAACTGGACTCCCTGGCCGACGTCATCACGTTCGGCGTCGCGCCAGCCCTGCTGGGTTGGATGTGGGGTTTTCGGCTGCTGCCTCAGTTGACGAATCCCGCGCTTCATACCAAGTTGCTGCAACTGGGTGCAATCGCCAGCTTCCTGTTCCTTATCGCGGGCACCAGCCGGCTGGCCCGCTTTAACATTACGGTGAATCCGCAGCCTTCGAATCCCGGTCGTCCGGGGAAGAAATATTTTGTCGGTATGCCGATTCCCGCCGGAGCTGGGGTGATTGCCGCCATAGTGCATTTCTCCGACGGAGAACCTATTTCCTACTGGTGGATGGCATTCATCTGGCTGCTGATGGTCGTAGCCCTGGCGTACCTGATGGTGAGCACGTGGAGGTTCTACAGCTTTAAAGACATCGACTTTGACGCGCGCCGACCCTTTCGCCTGATTATTTTCTTCGGACTGTTGTTTGCGGGTTTGTGGTATTTCTCCGGGCCGTTGCTATTTTCTATCGCCTTACTCTACATGTTTTCCGGGGTGTTCTGGCGGTTACAGTGGATTTTTCGGCGGAGAAATCAACCTCCGCCTCCTAGCTACAAGGAAGCTTCTCAAGTTTCATGAGTTCTCATTCCAAACCCGTTCCGGTCTCCCATACCGAGCCCTTGCGCAGCGGCAACCTTTACCGTCTTGCAATAGTGGGCGCGGGCACGCTCAAAGGCAAAGAAGTAGCCGAGGTGCTGGATGACCGTAACTTCCCCAGCCTGGATGTCAAGCTGCTCGATGACGATGAATCTCTGGGGCAACTGGAAGCGGTGAAGGACGAGATTACCTTTATTCAGAACGTTCGCAGCGAACAATTCGATCACATCGACTTCACGTTTTTCGCCTCCGACCAGGACTGTACCAGAAGAAATTGGAAAACAGCGCGAAACGCCGGCAGCGCCATCGTAGACCTCTCCTTTGCATTGGAAGAGGAGCCCGAAGCGGTGGTGCGGGCTCCGTGGATCGAACGGCAATTAGGACAAGTGCAAACTCCAGAGCTGCAGCCTGGCCCTTCTGTAGTGGCGCATCCGGCTGCCATTGTCATGGCTTTGCTGGCATTGCGAGGGCGGAAGGCGGGCAAGGTCCAGCGCATGATCGCAACTGTCTTCGAGCCCGCGTCCGAACACGGGCAAAAGGGCATGGACGAGCTTCACGAGCAGACGGTGAACCTGCTGTCGTTCCAGCAACTGCCCAAAGACGTGTTCGATACCCAGGTGGCCTTTAACATGGTTACTCGGTACGGGGAGAGGGCCGCACCGCCACTCGATTACGTGGAACAGCGCATCCTCAAGCATTACCGTAAAATCGCCGGACCGAATGTGCCGCAACCGTCAGTCTTGCTGGTACAGGCCCCTATTTTTCACGGACATGCCTTTTCGGTATACCTGGAGATGGACCAGCCAGTTGCGATGGGAGATCTGGCGCAGGCGCTGGCGGGTGAGCATGTCATGATTGCACGCATGGCCGAGGATGCTCCCAGCAACGTAAATGCTGCGGGTCAGGGTGACGTATTAGTGTCGGTCGGTCGCGATGCCAATCACGAGAACGGGCTGTGGCTTTGGGTGGCGTCGGATAATCTTCGTATCGCTGCGATTAATGCGGTAGAGTGCGTCGAGAGTATGGCGGCAAGCCGGCCGCGGGGAAAAATTCAATGAAGCGATGGGCGGCGGTTCTGGCCGCTTGGCTCGGTCTAGCCAGCCTGGGATGTGGGTATCACATAGCCGGACACGCGGCGCAACTGCCGGAGAATGTTAAGACCATCGCCGTTCCCGGATTCATCAATCAGACGCAAACCTATCGTGTCGAACAGACGCTGACTGCCGCTGTGATCCGTGAGTTCGTCACCCGCACCCACTACCATATTGCAAACGATGGCAGCGACGCGGATGCGACCCTTCGTGGAACCATACTGTCAACTTATACGGCTCCCCTCACCTATGATTCACAGACCGGGCGCGCCGCAAGCGTGCTGGTAACGGTGGGCATGAAGGTTTCACTTACCGATCGTCAAGGAAAAGTGTTGTTCGAAAATCCTTCGTATGTATTTCGTGAGCAGTACGAAGTGTCGCGTGAACTTTCCAGTTTCTTTGAAGAAGACTCGCCCGCACTGCAGCGTTTGTCGCGTGATTTTGCGCGGACTCTGGTGAGTAATGTCCTGGAGGGCTTCTGATGCGCGCCTTCGCGCAGGCCGAACGCTTCGTTTCCGAAGTGCAGGGGCACAAACTTCGATCTGCATATGTGTTTGTAGGAGACGAAGTATTTTTTCGCAAACGCTTCCGGGAAGCAATACTGGAGCACCTTGTGCCGCCCGATCTCCGCGATTTCAGTATGTTCGACTTTGATTTGGCGGAGACCGACTTAACTGAGATTCTCGATCGCGCTCGTACGCCATCTTTGATGGCCCCTTTTCAGGTCTTCTTCGTACGCGGGGTAAAGAACCTTTTCGGCCGGGGCTCGAACGAGGAAAAACTCGCAGCCATTGAAGAGTACTGCGGAAATCCCAATCCCGATGCGTTGCTGATCCTGATCGCAGACCACATCAGCATTCCGGCAGATGCCCGCCGCATGGATCTGACCGACAAAGAGCGCTACGAGCGCATCCGCGAGACTCTGGGTCAATTTTGCGGAATAGTGGAACTGGCGCGTGTAGAAGAAGGCGAAGCGGTCCGCTGGATCGGGGAGTACTGCACCGGCCGCGAGGTGAAGATGGACCCTGACGGCGCGCGTGAGTTAGTCGACGCGCTGGGCGGCGACATGATGATGATCTCCAATGAACTGGAGAAGCTGATCCTCTATGTCGGCGATAAAAAGCGGGTCACCCTGGGCGACGTCGAAACCATGGTATTAGCCGCTAAACAGCGGTCGCTCTACGAGCTGACTGACGCAATATCCGCGAAAGATCGGGTGCGTGCCCTGGAAACTCTCGACGCCATTCTCAGCACCGGGGAAGGCGACGACGCATCGATCGGGCACCTCTACATGCTGGCGAAGACGTTTCGCCAAATGCTGGTGATTCTGGAGCGCAACGTGCGCGACCAGCGAGCGCTGTGGGCGGCACTGTGGCAAGGTTTCCGCGTGCCTCCGTTTGCAGCCGAGGACATTATCAAACAAGCGCGCCGCTATAAGTCTAAACGCGAGCTGACGCGCGGCATTCGTCTGATCGCAAAGGCCGATCTCGCGCTGCGCTCCAATCCCCCCAGCAAGCGCCTGGTATTGGAAAAACTGGTAATGGATTTGACCGCCGAGCCCAAGCCGGAATTGGGATGGCTGCAGGAAGAATTGCCGGTGTAGTTTTCAGCACTCAGCATTCAGCCCTTAATCATCCCGGTCTCGACGGCGAGTCAAAACAAATCAGAATCGCACAGTCCAATAATTCCATCTCCAACAGCGGACATGAATGTCGCGGCCTATCTCGGACGCATCGGGTACAAAGGGAAGGTCTCGACGACGATTGAAACTTTGCGCGGGCTGCATCGCGCTCATCTCTTGTCGGTTCCGTTCGAAAATCTCGACATTTCCCTCGGCCGGCAAATTCTTTGCAATGAAGATGCTTTCCTTAGAAAGATCGTTGAACGGCACCGCGGCGGCTTCTGCTACGAGATGAATGGCGCATTCGCGGCGCTGCTGCGCACAATCGGATTCGAAGTCACGTTACTCTCTGCTCGCGTGCCAAACAAAGACGGTAGTTATGGGCCGGAGTTCGACCACTTAGCGCTGCGTGTGGATCTCGACACGCCGTGGCTTGCGGACGTCGGCTTCGGCGATTCCTTTCTCGATCCACTACGGCTGGAGACCGGAGTCGAGCAGACGCAGGCCGGCCGCATCTTCCGCATTCTCGGCTCAGACGGATCGCTGCACATCGAAAGGGCCGAGGTTGCGGGATCATGGGAAAAGCAATATTCATTTACGCTCCAGCCACGGCGCATAGAAGACTTCGCTGCTATGTGCCACTACCACCAGACTTCGCCGGATTCACATTTCACCCGCAAGCGACTCTGTACGATTGCGACTCCAGAAGGCCGGATAACGCTGTCGGACATGAAACTGATCGTCACGAGGGATGGCATAAAGGAGGAGCGAAAGCTGGAATCAGAGGAGGAGGTGCAGGCAGTGCTAATGCAAACGTTTGAGGTTACGCTCTAATGCGCGATGAAGCTCGTCTCACTCGTAACGTGGCAATCCAGAAAAAATCAACGGCAGACTCGAGGTCTGCCGTACCTTTCTGTACGCTGACAGGGAAGGTTACGTTACTTCAGCGCGCTGACGCGCGCGTTCAAGCGGGACTTGTATCTCGACGCGGTATTTTCGTGGATCACGCCCTTTTGAATTGCTTTGTCCAAGGCGGAAACCGTCTGTCGGAACACCTGCTCGGCCGCCGATTTGTCGCCTTTGGCCAAGGATTCGCGCAAATCGCGCAGAGCGCTACGCAAACGGGAACGGTTGGCACGGTTGCGTTCGCTGCGCCTAATGGTCTGACGGGCGCGTTTCAGAGCCGAAAAATGATTAGCCATGCTGAGTCTTGACCTTTGTTTCTCTGGTGGGTGTTGAAAGACCTATTTTAGGGCAACAACTCCTGGCGGGTCAAATGGATATGGCCCCCTCACCTTGTGAAAGCGTTGGAGGTCCTGAGCAAGCCTTGCATTCGAAGTGTCACAGTCGAGCTGGCCGAGAAGCCTATCTGTTTAGCTTAACAATTGTTCGGCGAACGAAGTCGAGCTGCCATTGACTCCCTCAGAGCACGGGGGTACCCTATCCCCAATGGTAGTTGCTTGCACCTTGGGAGCGAGCACCCCGGCTGGTTTCATCTCCAGAGAGAACAATGTTGCGCTCACTAAAAAGCAGGCCCTACGTGTGGCCTTTGGGCGCGTAGATACATCTAAATACCGGGCGAAAAGCGCTCGAGTGCATTTAATAGTTTGAACAGTGAGGCAGTGCGCACCAGGCGCACAGGAGGGAAAGCGCCCAGCTACTGAATGAAGAAGAGCATTGAGATCAGTCCTAACATTGAGGCCCTGTTTGGCACCCGCGACGAAAATCTGCACGTGCTGGAAGATGGCCTGAACATCAACATCGATTTACGGTCCAACTCCATCGAACTGGAAGGGGCAGCGCGTGACGTAGCCCGGGCCGAGCAAGTCTTCGCCGATTACGAGTTTCTGCAACGCTCCGGCCATACCTTCACTAACGGTGATCTGAACAGTATGTTACGGGTTCTGATAGCCGACCCGAAAGCCACCCTGCGCGGACTGGCCGAAGCCGGCCGACAACGCTCCCTGGGCCGTCGCACGGTGCAGCCCAAGAGCGTGAACCAGCGCGTGTATCTGGAAACCATCGAAAAGAACGACATGGTTTTCGGCATCGGACCGGCAGGTACCGGCAAGACTTATCTCGCGGTCGCGATGGCAATTTCGGCGCTGCTGGCAAAACGCGTGAATCGTATTATTCTGGCGCGTCCCGCCGTCGAAGCCGGGGAACGCCTGGGGTTCCTGCCCGGCACCCTACAGGACAAGATCGATCCATACCTGCGGCCTCTGTACGATGCACTCTACGACATGCTTGATCCCGAGAAAGTGGACCGCTACCTGGAAAAGAACGTTATCGAAATTGCCCCGATCGCGTTTATGCGCGGGCGCACGCTGAACGATTCGTTCGTGATTCTGGACGAAGCGCAGAATACTACCTCCGAACAGATGAAGATGTTCGTTACCAGGCTGGGCTTCAACTCCAAAGCGGTGATCACCGGCGACATCACGCAGATTGATTTGCCAAACGCGCGACGCAGCGGATTGCTCGAGGCGGTTGATGTTCTCAAGAAAGTCGAAGGTCTGGCCTTCGTGTACTTCGACGAGAGCGACGTAGTGCGGCATCACCTGGTGCAGCGCATCATTCGCGCCTACGATGAGCACAAAACTCGAGTGGCAGAGGAGCAGATGTTGCTGCTCGATGCCAAGGCTCACACCAACGGGAAGTCCAATGGGGGTGGGGAGAGTAAGCTCCCACAGGAGAAGATTGTGCCGCTGTCAGGAGAAAACCAGGTTCGAGATTAAGAGTTAAGAGAGATACTGCAGGAGGGTGCCCATCGGCCCTCCTCTTTGTTTTGGGTTGAGTTGTAGCGGCGATATTCCGGGTTACCCGGACCAGCGCGGAGGTCGCTGAAAAAGTTGGTAATCCTACGAAAGCGAGTGGCGGGGCTAAGCGAATACTCGCTGGACCGATTTGTGGGGCGGGCGAAGCGCGCTACCCGCCTGCGGGGGACGGTGAGTGTCCTGGTGACTACGAGTCGCGAACTGCGGGTGTTGAACAAACGTTTTCGTGGCAAAGATAAGCCCACGGATGTTTTATCTTTCCCTTCAATTTTTGGCTCGGTGCAAGGTTTTGCCGGGGACATTGCTATTTCCGGCGATATTGCGGCGCGGAACGCTCGCCAGCTGGGCCATTCAGCGGCGGACGAGATTAGAGTCCTTGCACTGCACGGTGTGCTGCACCTCGCCGGCTACGACCATGAGCACGATCACGGCGAGATGGCACGGACGGAACAAAGATTACGGAAGTCGTTAGGCTTACCAGTAACTCTGATCGAAAGGATTTCAAAGATCGAAAGGATTTCAAAATCCCCAGGTGCGACCGAACCCACCTCCGGTTCCACTCGATCCAGCAAAGTCAGCCAAAGCCAGGTTCCTAACAAGCGAATCATGTCGCACGCCTTGACACAGTTTTCCGGCGCCACAATCCGCACCGGGAGGACCAGATGATTGCTGTCAGCATCGCCTTTGTGTTGCTGCTTGGCCTGCTGACGCTGGTCTCCTACGTCGATCGCGTCTATCAGGAGATCGGGAAATTCCTGTCCCGCGAATTCCAGGACAACATTGACGTATTCGAGAAGAAGGTCGAACCGAAACTCGGAATGAGCCGGGCACGAACATCGCTTTCGATGGCAATTCTCACTCAGTTCATTATCGCGGCAATCGCGATGCTGGTAGGTTTCACCGTATTTCGCGACCGCGCATGGAGCATTAACGAAATCCTGCAGGCCACACTCAGTCTGGTACTCGTTGTAATCTTGTTTAACCGCTTGCTACCTTTTGTTTTCTTCTCCCGCACCAAGGGGGAGTGGTTGGCGCGTTGGATATTTCTTCTGCGCCTCCTGATTTATATCGTCCTGCCGGTGACACTTGTGCTGGGTTTTTGCCAGTCTGTGGCCGCCCTTACCAGGGAGCATATTGAGGAGAAGCCTGATAATCCGGCGGAAGCCGTCGACGCGCTAATCGAGGCTGGGCAGGAAGAGGGTATTATCCATGAGGGGGATCGGGATCTGATCCAGTCAGTTGTAGAGTTCAGCGGCAAAACGGTACGCGAGGCCATGAAGCCGCGCCCCGAGATGACGGCAGTGCCGGTGGATACAACAGTGGAACAGTTCGTCGAACTTTTGAAAACCAAGCCCTTTTCGCGCGTGCCGGTATACGAAGGCAGCATCCACAGCATTAAAGGAATCGTCTACGCCCAGGATGTTCTGCAAGTCCCGGATACCGAGGCTCGCAGTCGTACTGTGGGTACGCTCATGCGCCGGGATGTCTATTTTGTGCCTGAAAGCAAACTGGGCAGCGACCTTCTGCGCGAGATGCAGAAAAACAACGTCCGCATGGCCATCGTCGTGGATGAGTATGGCGGTGTCGCAGGATTGGTAACCATTGAAGACCTGATCGAAGAGATCGTCGGCGAAATTGGCGATGAGCATGAGAAAGCACAGATCGTGCGCGAGGGGGATCGGTCCTATATTGTGCCGGGAAACATGGATGTGGACCGGTTAGCTGAACTGTTCGGCATTCGTCCCGAAGGCAGGGAGTCAGCTACGGTGGCGGGATTAGTCAGCGAACTGGCGGGACGGATCCCGCAAAAGGGTGAAGTGGTCGAAGACGATGGGCTTAGATTTGAAGTCTTGGAGTCGACAGATCGCAAAGTTGAGCGCGTGCGTATCACTGCCGCGCAACCACAGCAAATGAAGTTGATATAGCAACTCGTATGGTGTGGGGACAAGAGCCAGCGAACCTTCCATTGTTTGACCGTATGCATTAAACCCCATATCTTCATAGCAGGCGTTCATCAGCACGCCTGAAGTGGCCCACTTTTCTCAGCATGTCTTTCCACTCTGGATTCGTTTGTATTCTCGGACGGCCCAATGCCGGTAAATCCACTCTGCTGAATTCACTGGTCGGCGAGAAGCTCGCAATTATTAGTCCCAAGCCTCAGACCACCCGCAATCGGATTCAAGGAATCGTTCACCTACCAAAGCAGAAAAACAAGACAAGGGGTCAAGTGATCCTCATTGATACCCCGGGCGTGCACAAACCCGATAGTTCTCTCGGCCGCAAGATGATGGCCGAAGTGCGGGAGGCGTTGGAAGGTTGCAATTTGATCCTGGTGATCAACGATGTGACACGCAAGCCGGACCGCGAAGATGAATTCGTTCTGGACCTGGTCAGAGAGTCGGGCACGCCCGCTTTCCTCCTGCTGAATAAAATCGATCGCATCGGCAGAGAAAAGCAAAAGCTGCTGGGGATAATCGACGAATATCGCAGGCGGCATGATTTCCGGGAGATTATTCCCATTTCGGCGCTGAAACGTGATGGGCTCGACCTGCTTGTGCAGAAGGTTATCGGGGTACTTCCTCAAGGTCCCCGCTATTTTCCCGACGATCAAGTCACGGATCAGCCGGCACGCTTTATGGCGGCGGAGATTATTCGGGAGCAGATCCTGCTCGATACCCAAGAAGAGCTTCCTTATGTGGTCACCGTGGTGATTGAACAATTCGAGGAAGGGGAAAAGCTGACAAGAATAGCTGCCCTCATCTACTGCGAGCGCGAAGGCCAGAAGGCGATCCTGGTGGGCAAGGGCGGCCAGATGCTCAAAAAAATCGGCACCGCAGCCCGATTGGCAATCGAGCGTATGCTGAGTACAAGAGTATTTTTGGAACTGTTTGTGAAGGTAAAGCCGGGCTGGCGAGAATCCCGGGAATTCGTCGAGGGACTCGACTGGAGGCGGCAGTTGGATAACCTTACGGCACCACGCAAGTTGTTACCGAAGGAATAAGCGCAAGCGTCCCTTCCTCTGTACTATAGGTTATACGGATCTTGGGCTCAGATTCGGCATCCAATGGATGACATGCAAACCTCCGGCGTCAAAAACTCCGCTCCATGTGATTTGCAATCCGACAAGCTTGTCCTAAAGTTGACGGTCACCCTTGCCGCTGACAGGAATGCCATTGATACCGTGGTGCAAAGTGTCATGCGTGTCGTGAAGGAAACAAAATGCGCAGACGGCCGCGAGGATGCCATTGAATTGGCGCTCAATGAGGCGCTGGCCAACGCGGTAATTCATGGCGCCGGATCTGATCCCTCCAAAATTGTCGAGTGCGATGTGGCGTGCGATGAAACCGGCGGCATGCTGATCGTGGTGCGAGATCCGGGGAAAGGATTTGATCCGGGCTGCCTGCCCAACCCCCTTCTCGGACAGAATGTTTATTCCGACCACGGCCGGGGCATCTACTTGATCAATCAGCTCATGGATGAAGTCAAGTTCCTTAAAAATGGCACCGAAATTCGCATGCTCAAGCGGTAGGAAGGTGCCCTAACCAGTTTTGGGTATGCGCAAGCCGACTTCATTCTTTCGCAGTAATTCCTAATGCTTTCATCTTGCGATACAAATGACTACGTTCCAAGCCGAGCACTTCGGCGGCACGGGTAACATTGCCGTGGCTCTCATCCAGCTTCTTTAAGATGTAGTCCCGCTCGTAGGCGTCACGAGCCTGGTGCAGCGTGGAAAATTCGCTGCCACCCCCCCGTCGGCCGCCGTCACGATAAACCAGTGGCGGCAAGTGTTTGCGATCAAAACGGCTGGTGGTCGGATTCATAATTACGATACGCTCGATCACGTTTCGCAGCTCGCGCACATTACCGGGCCAGGAATAACGCATCAGGGTTTCGATGGCGTCGTCCGTGATCTCCCTGGGGCGGCGGCCGTAAGTAGAGGCAAACTCCTTCATGAAATAACGAGCCAGCAAGGGGATGTCTTCAGTCCGCTCGCGCAGTGGAGGAACAAAGAAGGGAATCACATTCAGCCTGTAGAAGAGGTCTTCCCGGAAGTTGCCCCGGGAAATTTCTTCCTCCAGGTCTTTATTGGTTGAAGCAATCACGCGAACGTCTACAGTAATAGGCTCCTCGCTGCCCACCGGTGTAAATCGCTGCTCGTCAAGGGTCCGTAGAAGCTTGGACTGCGTTTTCAAGCTCATGTCGCCGATTTCATCTAGAAAAAGCGTTCCTCCACTGGCCTTCTGCAACTTGCCTTCTTTGTCGCTGGTTGCAGTGTGCAGCGAACCCTTCACGTGACCGAAGAGCTCACTTTCGATCAAATCTTCCGGAATCGCGGCACAGTTTACTTCCACAAACATAGCGTCCTTGCGTAAGCTGTGGCCGTGAATGGCGTGCGCCATAAGTTCCTTGCCGGTGCCCGATTCTCCGTAAATGAGCACTCGCCCATTGGTCGGGGCCATGAGACTGATCTGCTGCCGCAGCGCTTTCATCGGAATGCTGTCGCCCACCATCGCGGTCTTGAACTGAAGTTGCTTCTTGAGATCGCGATTTTCGTGGCGCAGCTTCTTCGCTTCAATCGCATTTTTTATAAGGATGAGAGTCTTATCGAGGGAGAGAGGCTTCTCCAGAAAGTCGTAAGCGCCCAGCTTAGTAGCGCGAACGGCCGTCTCAATCGTGCCGTGTCCGGAGATCATGATGACCTCGGGCGCATTATCGAGTTCACGGATCCTCTGCAGGGTTTCCAAGCCGTCTATGCCGGGGAGCCAGATATCCAGCAAAACCACGTCGAAGCCACGCCGGTGCAGCAGTTCGAGGCAAGCCTCACCAGTTCCGGCCACCGATGTCTTGTAGCTTTCGTCCTCCAGCACCCCCTTAAGCGACTGCTGGATCGTGGCTTCGTCGTCGACGATGAGGATGGTGGGCATGACTAACTGGCGGCGGGAGTACTGGCAACTTCAAGTGCAACCGGCAGTTCCACAATAAACTTGGTTCCCATTGGCTCGTTTTCTTCGACTCGAATAGAGCCGTGGTGATCTTCAATGATGCGGTTGACGATAGCTAATCCCAGGCCGGTGCCGCGCCTCTTGGTGGAGAAGTAGGGCAAAAAAAGCCTTTCTTTGAGCTCTTGCGTCACTCCGTGTCCGGTGTCGGCTACCACCACTTCGATGGCATCACGACTTGCCACCAGGGAAGTGGATATCTGGATTTCGCGCAGCACCGAGTGCTGCATGGCCTCTGCGGCATTGTCCACCAGATTCGCAATCGCGCGCTTGACGGCTTCAGGGTCAGCCATCACATTCGGCAGGTCGGGCCCAAGTCGTGTGCGCACCTGAATATTGTCCAGTCGCCCGTTGAACATGGCGAGCGCGCCTTCGACGATTGCGTTGATGTTAGCCGGCTGAGGGCGGGCCGTCGGAAAACGTGCCAGAGTTGCGAACTCATCCACCAAAGTGCGCACCGTCTCGACTGCGCCGGCGATAGTGTCGGCGCAACTCCGGATGATTTGCACCGAGGTCTCATCCGGACGTGTTCCCCTCTCCAGGTGACGGCGTATACGTTCGGCCGATAGCGCGATTGGCGTCAGCGGGTTTTTTATTTCGTGCGCCACCCGGCGCGCCACTTCGCGCCAGGCAGCCTGTTTTTGTGCCTTGAGCAAATCGGAGAGGTCTTCGAAGACCATAACGTAGCCCAGGCGGTGTCCCTCGTGTTGCAGGCTGGCGACTGTGATCGCGACATTCAGTTTTGCCCTGGGCAAGGTCATTTCCACCTGGCTGGTGTTCATGCCCATGCGATCGGCGCGACGTAGCAACAGTTCCAAGTCTTCCATGGCCTCCGGCGGAAATACAGCCCGTAGTTCGAGACCAGCCAGCGAATCAGGCGCATTCGGGTCTGGACCGGCAGGATTAAACATGCGAAGCAATGCACGATTGACGTGGGTCACGCGGCGATCGGCGTCAAGCGACAGCACGCCTGTGGGAATGCTCTCGAGAATTGTTTCGATATGACGGCGCCGCTGTTCCAAAGCGACATTGGCAGCACCTAACTCGTGGCTTGATGCCTCAATCTGACGACGGCTGAGCTCCAGTTCCTCCGCCATGCGGTTAAAGGAACGTACCAGGTCGCCGATTTCATCGGCGGCGCGTACTTCCACCCGGTAGTCCAGCCGGCCGCGCGAGATCGCTTGTGTGGCCTCCGCCAGCGCAGCCACTGGCTGAGTAACCAGCTTGGAAAGAAAGAGCGCCAGCCAGGTGGTGGCGAAAAGGACCAACATGCTCAGCAATGCGAGCACGCCCATATAGGTCCGGCGAACCAGTTTCCGCTCGCGGCTGAGCTGAAAGTAGCGCTGCTCGCTGGCCTCAATCTGTTTGACGGTGTCGGAGAATTTTTGAGGTAGAGGCATCGCCACCAGGATCAGGCCATGCTCGCCAACCGGCGCTGTTCCCACAATGTATTGCGTGTTGCGCCAAGTGAAGTGTAATTGAGAATCCGATTCCGCCTGCTGGAGCGGGAGTTGGCTCCGTAGCAGTGGCCAGGCGGCGGGAGCGCCAAAGCTGGCTTCTGCATTGCCGTCGGCGATGGCGAGGGCGAATCCGCCTTGCAGAGTGATCTCATGACGGCGGAATTCGTTTACGACCCCGGAAAAACTGTGTCCCGCGAAGGCGCGCTGTGTCTCCGGGGAAGAAGCGATCGACAACGCCTCGGAACGAACATTCTGTGTCGCGTAAGTGGAGATGAGAGAGGCCATGGCTGCCGTGTCCTCGCGTACCTCTTCCACCGGACGGGAGAACCACTTATCAATCGAACGGTTCATCAGCCCGTAAGCGAAAAAGAACATGCAGATGACCGGCAGAATAGACACCATGAGGCCGACCAACACGATGCGCGTGCGGAACTTCGACCCGACAACGCCCAAGCGCCGTTCTGCGATAAGCTTGAGCAGATTGCGCGCCAGTACAAAGCTAAGCGCGACAAAAAGAAGAAAGATAAGAGCCGAGAGCGATGCAAAAAACAGGAGTTCTTGATTGGTATCCGGGCGCAGGAAGGTCAGGTTGAAAGCGGCCTGGGAGACCAGGATGACGAACAGCAAAAAAATCCCGATCGCCAGCAGAATGATGACCCGCTTGCGACCCGACCGCTTGTCGGGAATGCGAGTTGGATTCGGAGTGGCCACTCGATCTACAGCCCTGGGACGGCGACATCGCTCAACTATGGCAGGGCGGAGCGTGCCTACATTATAGCGGGAGAGACCGAGGCAGAACTAAAAGGAACGAGTGCTGCCGTGCCAAGACTCCAGGTAGTGCGGTGGGCACACTGCCGCGCATTTTTGAGCGCTTCACGTGTCGCCGAATAATGCGTAGGCCAGGCGCTACTGACGGCGCGGATCCACTGCATCGCTTGCCAAATAGGATTCAGCAACGCCGCTTTCACTGAGGTGAAGTTGCTGGACAAGGCCGGCGGATTGCTCCCAAGCCCCGGATTCCTGGGCGAGCATGAGTTGATAAAGGGGCCTAAGGTGATTGATGCTGCCGAGAGGCACCGCTTTAGTCTCGTGATCGACGGATACTTTCTCCAGAACGCTCGCCATTGGCATCTCGAGAATGACATCCATAAGCGAAAGCAGGCCCAGGAAGAATAAATCCGAGTCGCCGTGCTGGACCTTGGGTGCGAGCAGTTCACAGAAGCGGGCCCGGGTGAGGGCACAGAGAACCAGTTCGCTGGACTTCTGCTGTCCTGCTCCGACTGCCGCCACTAGTCGTACCCAGCGGCGGATCTCGCGCTCGCCGATCAGCGAGAGTGCGTGGCGCACGGAATGGATCTCCGAGCCGAAGCCGAATACGGCGGAGTTCATGTACCGCAGCAGGCGATAACAGAGTGAGGCCTCGCTCTTGAGCACGTTCTCGACTTCCCGCAGGTCTAACTCAGCGCGAGACACGGCTTGCAGCATGCGCAGGTAATTGATCCGGTTTGCGGGAATCTCGTGGGCGGTCATGATTTCAGGTTTGCGGAAAAAATATCCCTGGAAATATAGGAAGCCCTGATTGCGCGCCAGATGAAATTCTTCGTGGGTTTCGACTTTCTCTGCCAGCATGCGGCAGCGCCAGGGGCCGTAGCGCTTGATCATCGCGCCGCGTTCCTCGAGCGTCGTGCGCTTGAAGTCCACCTTGAGAATATCGGCCCGGTCCATCAACGGCTAGCGCGGGTCGTTAGCGACGAAGTCATCGAGCGCGATCAAATATCCGGCCTCTCTCAGGCGTTGACAGGCGGCCAGGACCAGTCCATCTGCCTCAACCGATTCCAGCACCTCGACGATCGTCTGCTCGGAAGGCAACAAGGTCACGTGATCGTTGAGCAGCACGTCGCGGGTGCAGTTGATAAACGCCCGCCTGCCATCGCAGAGAACGTCTAGTCCCATCCGCAATGAGCTATCTACTGTGCTGCGAGAGGCAGCGTCGGCGTCGGAAGCGCGAAAATAATCTTCGATACCATCGCGGAATAGCAGTTCGTAGCCGAATACTTTCTCAGAACGATCGAATATGGGTTGACGGGCCACGAAACGCAAGCCCGCATTGGCGCTGGCGCGTTTGGAGTCGGTCAGAACAGGAGTATCTCTCACTGAATACCCATCGGCAGCCTGGCAGAAAAGTATAGGTATACAGGGCAGACTGATGCGTAAGGCCGTCAGAATCCGCTTACCCGTGGTGTGCCGGTGGCCCGATTCCGAGGTTGCTGCCGAGGGTGGGACTACACAGGGAGAGCAAAAGCTGACTTCGGTAACCTAAGTGGTGGGCACTGCAGGACTCGAACCTGCGACCTCGTGCGTGTGAAGCACGCGCTCTAACCAACTGAGCTAAGCGCCCTGCTGTCTGTCCGTATATTCTAGCAAACGAACTAGTTTTCGGTGGTCCGCCTCCATGATAGCCTTAGCCAAGCCGACATGATGCCGAGCCACAATACCCGCGGTAAATCGACCGTAAGCGGTTCAAGCCCAAAGGGCGTCGCTACCCCTGCGAACGGAGTGGATGCGCAACTTTCGGCAACAGGACGGGTTAACCCTAATGTGAGCAGTTTCGCCATGGACAGGGGAGTCCTCGCAGCGACTTCTATCGGAACCCCGCCCCAGGTTGAAGCCGATACCCCCCTATACGGATCTGCCGAGGGCTTGACCGACGCCGAAGTCATGCTGCGGGTAAAGGCGGGCGACGACTCCGCTTTTGACTACCTGGTGCAGAAATATCGCCGGGCGATGGTGCATTTCATGTATCGGACATTGCGCAATGGAGCCGCTGCCGAGGATCTGGCTCAGGAAGTATTCCTGCGGGTTTACCGGTCGCGCTCGAGTTATGAGGCAAGCGCCAAGTTCACCACGTGGCTGTATCGCATTGCCACGAATCTGGCAGTGAATCACGCCCGCGATACACGCCATGAGCGTCCGGAGAACACGCTCAGCCTGGATGAGGTAAACCAGGACACCGGCACGGCCGTGGATGTGGCTGATCGGTCCCCCACCGCAGAAGAAGAACTGGTAAAGCGAGAGCGGCTGGCGGGGATCAGGGAGAAGGTGCAGTCCTTGCCGGAAAGGCAACGAATGGCGGTCATCATGCACAAGTACCAGCAGATGGACTACGGCCAGATTGCGGATGTTATGAAGTTGAGCGAGTCAGCGACTAAGTCGTTGCTGTTTCGCGCTTATGAGACGCTACGTGAGCAACTAAAAGAGTTTATTTAGGGTCGTTATCGAGGATCTTTGCTAAGAGGTCATGGTTATGAAGTGCAGCAAACTTCAAGAACTGCTACCGGACTTGGCCGCTGGACGGAGCGCGGCTCCGCCGGAAATGAATGAGCACATCGGCGCCTGTCCCACATGTGCAAGCAAACTCGAAGACATGAGGAAAACGATGGCGCTGCTGGATGAGTGGCAGGCTCCGGAGCCGTCGCCGTATTTCGATGTGCGCTTGCAATCGCGTCTGCGAGAACAGATCGCTCAGGAGCGGGTTGGTTGGTGGCAATGGATTCGCAAGCCCGCGTTGGCATTGGCTCTGACCTTGCTGATGGCTGTGGGCTTGACCTTCGTTGGTCGTGGTCACAAGCTTGTTGGGGATCAGCCAACTGACGTTTCGATCTTGAGACCCACAGCACCGCCCGGGCCGGCTCTCCCGGGTACTGCGGTAGGTGATCTACAAGCGCTGGATAAGAACCACGAACTGTATGCTGATTTTGATGTGCTGGACGATTTGGAAGTGCAGGGCAATGTGACTGCGAATCCGTAAATTGGACTGACCTTTGGGTTCAGGTGGTCACAGAAGACGAATTAAGAGAAGTAGCGGAGAAACAAGGACAGAGCATTGAGGCCAGACTCAATTACGAAGCTAGCAGTCGCCGGACTCCTCCTCCTGGCGAGTGCTGCGACCCTTCCTTGTCAAGGTCAGGCACGGCGCAATCGAAATCGCCAGGCCGAACAGAAACAGCGCCAACAACAACGCAAGGAAGAACGTAAAGAACAGCACCAGGCGCAGCCACAACAGCAGCATCATGCCGGCGACTGGCTGCGGCGCTACAAAGATCTTCCGCCTGAGCAGCAGCAAGGAGCATTAGAAAAAGACCCTGACTTTAAGCGGCTTCCACCTGAGCGGCAGCAACAGTTGCGGCAGCGGCTGCAGCACTTCAACAGTCTGCCTCCGCAACAACAAGACCGCATTCTCAGTCGCATGGAAACGTGGGAGCATCTGACCCCGGAACAGAAGGGCCAGGCACGCCAGCTTTACTCACAGATCAAGGATTTGCCGCCGGAGCGTCGCCGCATGGTGCAGACCGCCGTTCGTGGGTTGCGCCAAATGCCGCCCGAACAGCGGCAGCAGGTGCTTGACTCCGAACGCTTCCGAAATATGTTCTCACCTCAGGAACGCGATCTGCTGGGTGGAGTTTCCCGGCTTCCGCTAGCCCCACCCGAGGGTGGGCAGAATGATCAGGAACCGGAAGAATGAAATGGTCGCTATTCGTTGGCGGCTGACCACTGCTCATTCTTCCAGAATATTTCCTATTGTCGGAACAGATTTCTCGCGATGAATAACACGTTGGCCGGACGTTCGGCTAAACGACGCATCAGATAGGGGTACCATTCGGTGCCGAAGGGGATGTAGACGCGCATACGCCAACCTTGGCGCACCAGGCTGCGTTGCAGGTCGCGGCGAATGCCATACAACATCTGGAACTCAAAGCTGTCTCGGGGAATGCCTTCACGCGTGGCGAATATCTTTGCCTGGTTGATTATGTCTTCATCATGCGTTGCAAGGCCATGATAGATGCCGCTTTTCATTAGGATCTTCATCAGCTTGACGTAGTTGGCATCGACTTCAGACTTTTTCTGGAACGCAATGTCCGGCGGTTCCTTGTAGGCACCCTTACATAGACGGATGCGAATCCCCCCGGCGAGCAGGCTCCGGATATCGCTTTCAGCCCGCTGCATATAGGCCTGAATCACGGCCCCCACGCAGTCCTGATTTCCGGGCATGCGATGCAACTCGTCAACAAAATCGAGTGTGCGTTGGGTATAAGCTGATCCTTCCATGTCCACTCGGACAAAGTTTCGCGGCACCATGCTGGCAGCTTTTGTCACAAGGCCTGTGACTAATTCGCGGGCTAGATTCTCGTCTACGTCGAGGCCCATGTGGGTGAGCTTGAGACTGATGTTCGCGTTTAATCTGCGGGCGGCAATGGCGTCGAGTAATTGATGATAGAGGCCAGCGCTGGAGCGCGCCTCCTCAGCATTGGTGACATTCTCGCCGAGGTTGTCAATAGAGACGCTGGCTCCAGCTTGATTGACGGCCGCGGTCGCGCGCAGCGCGTCCTCAACCTGTGTGCCGGCTACGAAGCGACTGGAGATGCGCTGACCGATGGTGGAGCGCTCGCCGATCTCGCGCAATCGGCGACTCTCAGAAAGGGCAATGAAAAGTCCCCTCATCACAGCGTCCCAGCGAAACCGATTGTCGAGAGCTTGTAAGTACGTGAAAAATTCATCAAGGCCACACAATTTGTATCACGCCCGGAGCGTTGACGAGCAGACCCGGAGTGTGCGCCCTCGGAATGGCGAAAGCACGCGGATATAACGTGCGCGAACCACCTGACACAGAGGCCCGTGTTCTGACTCAAATTGAGAAGCCAATGAATCACCTTTGCAAAAACCACCCGTATCTAAGGCTTACCCTGATTTGGTTCCCTTGGCCGCTGTAGAACTCCCCTCAGAAGCATACCCGCTGAAGGTTCGGTTACAGCAACAACCCGATAGTCGTGGAATGTCTGGAACCCTAGACTGATCGTCACCTGCGAAAGTTGCAGGGTGTTTGTAACTGGAGATGACTATGCTTTGGACGATTTTTGTGATTCTGCTGATCCTGTGGCTTCTCGGTTTCAGTTTCCATGTGGCCGGCAGCCTCATTCACCTTTTGCTGGTGATTGCCGTGATTGTGCTGATAGTTAACCTGCTTACGGGACGCACAACGGCGGTCTGAAGGAGAACCTGATGAGGTCTTTTGCACGAGGAATTTCGGCTCTGGTGCTGCTGTTCGCGCTTGCCGGCAACGTATTCGCCCAGTCGGAGCGATCTGACAGGGATGTGAAAGACGATGTCAAAGAGGCAGGAAGGTCTACCAAACGCGCTGCTAAAAAGACCGGGCACAAACTAAAAAGAGGGACGAAAAGAGCGGCGCACAAAGCAGCCCAAAAAACGCGCCAGGGCGCCGATAGAGTGGAAGACAAGACCGAACCGCAGTAAGGCCCGACGACACAAGAGATGGTCCAAGGTGCGCGTGAGGCGCGCCGCTACTAAAGCTTTGCAAAGGAGTGGGGAAAAATGCGGCTGAAGATGTTTCTGCTGTTCGCAGCAGTTCCTGTGTTAGTGATGACTATTGCGTGTTCCTCGAACCCCCGCGCTAACAATGCCAACAGTGCCGACAACCCAAGCGATGTTTCGTACAAAGACAATGTCAAAAAAGCTCTGGAACAGGCCGACTTGAAAGACGTTACGGTGGATGAGGATCGCGACAAGAATACCATCACATTGGGCGGCACCGTTCATTCCGAGAATGCCAAACAACAGGCCGCCGAGGTTGCGAAGGCAGCCGCCGGGAACCGGATCATCGCTAATGAGGTAGCCGTGCGCCCAGTTGGCGCAGAATCGGAGTCCAAGACTATCTCGTCCAACCTGGACGGTGGGATTGAGAAGAATTTCAAGGCTGCGCTTGTGGCAAAAGGCCTCGATAAGCAACACATCCGCTTCGATGCAAAAAACGGAGTGCTCACCCTAAAGGGTAGAGTAGACAGCCCAGCGCAACGCCAGGAGGCGCAGCAGGTGGCTGCCAGTGTACCTAATGTGCAGCAGGTCTTGAATGAAATTGAAGTAAAACGCTAAGACCTTGACCGCTGCGGATTGAAATAAGGGGCACATCCAAGTGCCCCTTTTTCTGTTGAGCAAGGGGTCTCCTTTGATCCGCATCTCGGAACTTAAGCAACGGGCATGCTCAACCGACAAGCTACGGCTCGCCCTCGCCGTGTGCCTCGCGATCGCGTTCGCCGGGAATGCTCAAAACAATGTGCTAAAGAATGTGGCGGCTGAGGATCGACCGGACGCAGTCAGAGTCGAGATGCGAAATGTGACATATCACTTCACCGACAGCATTTCGGCGCACATTTTCCATCTCCAAGGAACACTTACTTCCATCACGAAAGGGACCATTCCATTTTTTGATGACAAAAACTCCTTTGTCCTCGCCATCAGCTCTGCCGAAATCTCTATCGCAACGGATGTCATGTCAAATGTCCTCAACCAGAATGTATTTTCTGCGTCCGATGCTCCGCTGAAAGGGATAGAAGTAGGAAGCGAAGGCGACGCACTGCGGATCAAGGGAAGATTGCATTCGAAAGGCGACATTCCTTTCGAGACCATAGGCAGGATGTCAGTCACTCCTGACGGCGAGATTCGGATCCACCCCGAAAAGGTCAAGGCCGGACATCTACCAGTAAAAGGTCTGATGGACCTGCTGGGTTTAAAGATCTCGAACCTGATTAGCACGAAGAAGGTGCGAGGCATTCGGACCGAGGGCAACGACTTGTTGCTCAACCCTGGACAAATCTTGCCGCCGCCGCAGATCCAGGGGCGACTTACGAATGTTCGCGTCAAGGGGAGTCAGATTATCCAAACCTTTGGCACCACATTGCCAGATCGTGGCTCAAAGCAGACTGGTAATTACATGTCTTACCGCGGAGCACAGTTGAGGTTTGGCAAGCTCACCATGGATGACACTGACATGGTGCTTCTGGATATGGACCCGCAGGACCCTTTTGATTTTTATCTCGATCGCTACAAACAACAGTTGTCTGCAGGATATACCAAGATAACACCCGCTTTCGGCCTGCGGGTATACATGCGAGACTTCAACAAGCTGCCCAAAGCGCCAAGCAAGAAATCTGAATCGACAAAGACGGTTCGATAGACTTTCAGACTGCAATCAATCATTGCGGTGTATCCAGCGGATGTCTGCTCTTCTCGTAAAACTCATTCTGAAGCTTCAGGCTAGTCTGGTCAGCTTTGACGGCGCGAATGGTGTTCACGATTCCGCTGATCCAGGCCTTCATGTCGTAGTCGCCCAGTTCGCGGGTTGCGAGTCCACCTTCGCCGGAATAGTGATTGGGAAAACGTGCATACCACCAGATTCCGGTATAGACGTTATCCGGCAGATTGAGCCGTTTCTGGTCGGCCCCGGACTCAGTGGCTGCACGGTCCAGGTGAACCAGGTCTGGGCGGGAAATCATCATCTTTGCGGTTTCCGCTTCGCCGGCATGCCAGTTCGGGACCTTGCTTTTTTCCTCGGGACCACCCGGCGGCGGTTGCACTAAGCCTAAGACATACACCACGTAGTCGCGTGGCTTTTCCAATTGCGCTTGAGCAAAGAACGGAAGCAGATGTTCGTTGCCGCCGTGCCCGTTCACTATGATGACCTTTTTGCAACCGTTGCGCGCCATTTCGTCGGTAGTTTCCTGTAACAGCGCGAGTTGCAACTGCGTGCTATAGGCGACGGTGCCGGGCTCGTGTTTAGCTTCGAAAATTTGTCCAAAGTAATACTCGGGGAACACGACCGCATAGTCCTGCTGGGCGGCATGCAAGGTGGCATAGCGCACATTAAGAAGATCGGTGCCTAAAGGCAGATGCGGACCGTGCTTCTCGAGGATCCCAAAAGGCAACAGGCAGGTGCCCTGCGATTGGCGAATTCCGTCGCGGAAGTCTGCACCCGTCAATTCTTCCCAATGTACCGAAAGCTTCGCTTGGGACCAGGCTGGAATCGTACAAAACAGCACGAGCAGAGATGCGATTACGCGTTTGCAACACATGAGCGCCGTCCTCCGGAATGCAAGTGTGCGGGGGCCGGATTTTAGCACGCATCAATCCTGCCGGTTCGCCAGCCCTAATCCAGCCTGACAAGAAAGATCGAACCTTCCGGAGTGTGGGTATCGTGCGCGATCTCCTCGGCACGATGGCGATCGTCATCCTGCACGCGTACCCGCACCCACCAGCTGCCTATGACACTGCTGAAGCGCAGTACCTTCGCCGTGTGGTAGCGATGGGAGAGATGGTCGGCAACATCGTTTGCTGCTTTTTCGCCTTCGAATGCACCGATCTGCACCGCCCAGCGTCCCCCGCTATCGAGGGAGGCAGGAGTTTGCAGCACTTCCATGTGTACTTTTGCAAGGCCCGGGCCCCAGACGTCTACTGCTTTTGCAGCGGCCAGCGATAGATCAAGCATGCGCCCCTTGATGAACGGACCACGGTCCGTGATACGCACGACGGCCGAGCGCCCCGTCTTCAGATTTGTCACGCGCACGACTGAGCCCAGTGGGAGGGTTCGGTGGGCTGCGGTCATGGCATGCATGTTATAGATCTCGCCATTCGATCCGCGCCGGTTGTGATATGGCGCCCCGTACCAACTGGCAATGCCGGTTTCCTCATAAATTGCCCTGGCGTTGCTGGGGACGGGAATGGTCTCCGCCGGCTCCGCGGGCTGCTCCGGTGTTGCTTCAGACTTTGTGGGCGGAGCTTCCGTCTGCGGTTCAGGACGGCTGATAGGTGGCGGAGGGGGCGTATTGACACCCGCTTGCTTGTGCCGGCTGCATCCAGTCACTAGGAGGCTTATGAAACACATCAGGAAAGAAAGCCAAAATCTTAGGAAAATTATTGAGCTTTGTGCTGATCCATGTAGTCGGCGAGACGGGAAAGTTTCTCCGCAGCTATGCGCAAGGCTTTGGTGGAGTGCGAACGCACCGCGGGCACTACCTCGTTGTTGAGGTAATTGATGAGCTCCGCCGTCTCCTTCTCCAGGTTTTCTACGACATTGTGCACGGACCGGTTCACCCGGGCGGAGGCCTCGTCCACCTTGCGGTCGAAGTCGCTCATTTTTTCCCTGCGAAATTGTAGGCGTGATAACTTTCACGCTTGGATTGCGGATGCCGAGCAAAATCATTATTTCCTGTCTTAAGCGGTGGGTCAACCCAAAAGCATCCTTTCTGGTAACTGCTGAAAGTTGGACGGCTGGTGCACTCGTTCGATTTGCGAGAAGGTTGTTGCGGTAGAATCGCGCCATGGTTCGATGGTTAACGATCATTTTGTTGTGCGGTGCCGCGGTGTTTCCAGGATGTACCGTCTGGAACGAGCGTCCGGCAAAGAGCTTTTCCGATGCTACCGGCGGCGAAGGCCTGGAACGTGTGTTCTGGCGCGAAGTGAAGGCGCAGCACTGGAACGAAGTGGAACGAAGCCTGGCGTCTAATTTCGTTTCGGTCACTTCGTCCGGGCAACTCGACCGGGCTGCGACTCTGGAACACTTGAAGCAATTGCGATTGCAGGATTACTCTCTGGGCGAGTTTAAAACTGAACTCAACAGCAACACGTTTGTCGTGACTTATACCGCCACCATGCGGGGCAGCGGTAATGGCCAGCCCCTTCCGGAGCATCCTGTGCACATGATGACAGTCTGGCAGCAGCAGAAGGCGGGCTGGGTGGCGATTGCGCATTCGATGGTTGCGCCAGAACCAAAGTAAGCGCACCTGCATCAGAGACGAGCCCTGTCGTCCCATCTCAAACTTCACAGTCGCGCGCCGGCAAATTCTAATGCCAACGCGTAGTGAAGTTTGTCTGAACCGAAGGCTGATTGAAGGCTGCTGCCCAGCCTATATCTGAGTCGACCACAGGTCCATCCAGTGGCTCTGCAATTACGAGATAGGAATCCGCAGGAACCCCCGAAATTGTAAAGTTTCCAGCAGTGTCACTAAGAGCGCCGATCGGACTGGGACGAATTGTGGGGAAGGCGCCGAATGGATCGACCCCGGTCGTTGAATTGGCAAAGACGTGCGCGCCAAAGACCGGTGCTCCGGTAGTCATGGTCACTGTCCCGGAGATGGAGCCGGTTCCAACATCTGCTGGAGTTTTTGGATAAAGGGACGAGATTCCAGCCACATCGTCAAAGCTCAGAGTCGTTAACACTGAAGCCGCTTGTGGGAACATAACTGCGTGGGCAATCGCCGAGTGGTCCAACCCAAGAAAGTGTCCGATTTCGTGTGTGGCGACGGTTCGCAGGTCTTGGCCAGTACCACCTCCGGTATCGAAGGTCACCGCGGGATTGAATGCGATATCGGCGTGAATGATTTGTCCGGCGAACTGAGTAGTGCCGCCGTGTCCATCGGGCAACCCAGCGCCGTTCACCGAGGTAGACAGAGTGATCCCCAGAGTCTCCGTCCCGCCGAAACTCACGTCACTGCAAACGAAACAGATTAGATTGATAGTAGGATGTGGGCTCTTTTCCTGAGTGATGCTTGAAGTCGCACCGGCGGTTACGTTGGCGCTAGTGTTCGGTGCATTGATCCACGTGCTGAACGAGTTGCTGATAATGGTGGTTACGCTGGTCGTGCCGGTAACGTTTGAGCCGATAGAAGGATTGATGTTCCATTGCACTTGAAATGAACTCATGCTCCAGTGGTTAGCTGCGGGAGTACCCCCGCCAGCGGGAATTGTGAGCTCCGGCAAGAACGAGTATCCGGGAGTGACCACAACTAGCGCCGAAGACACGAGAAAGAGCGGGAGCAGCAGGCTCGCAAGTTTCATTTTTGAACGTCGCATCACTGCACCGCCTTGTGAACGCGTGACTCCAGTTCTTCCAGGCGCATGCCGCTCCCGCGGTACGGGGCGACTTCATGAGAACTTATCTGATAGGCGGAGACTTCAGGTACACCATTGCTAACCAGGGTTTCGCCGCTTGGCGACTGACGAACCATGAAGTTTCCCTGCATTAGGCCGGTGACTTCCAAAGTTCCGTCCTGATCCTGACTGGGCCTGAGAAACAGAACCGCCTGTTCACCTGATCTCCAGTGACGCACTCCCGCAACTCGCTCGGTGTAGCCTCCCGTAGAGCCTCCGAGCTGCTTGACAATGATGGCTGTCGGAGCCTGTCCCTTCAGGCGTCGCGTCACCTGAAATTTCGTATAGGTGAAAATGATGGTGTGTTGCGGGTTCCACTCTGACCACGCCTGAACAGCCGTCGCCTCAACCACATGACTGGAACCACCAACGAGCTTTTCCACAGACATGGGAATAACGGTGGTGGCAGAGGCAAACGAAAGCAGCATCATAAACAAGCTTGGGATAAGCCGGGTTCGCTTCATTGGACCTCCAATCCACCAGTAAACGTTGTTATGTCATTATTTTTGTCTTGCAGAATGACGGTGCGAGCACCGACAGCGGCGGTGCTCGATACGCTCATATTCATTTTAATGCCCGGTACGGGTGGGGTATCGTTTGATTGCACGTCCACCACGTTGCTGGTTGTGATGTCGCCGGCAGGGCCGGAAAAACTGATCTGCATGCTGCTGGAGATGCCGGGACCGAATATCAACATGGACGTATTGGTCCTGCGGGCAACGGAGTCTCCGGTCGAGAAAGCTGTGTTGCCGCCGACTCCGAGGGCCTGAGCGTTGGGTGTGGGAGTCGATGCGGGCGTAGGCACTGTGATATTCACGCCGGAGGCATTTTGTCCAGCTCCTAGGCTGACAATGACGGGCGGAGTTACTGAGCCATTCCCACCGCCACCCGTGTTTTTGTTGCCGCCTCCGCCTCCGCAGCCAGCCATGAGAGATAAACAAAAAGGAACAACCAGAGCTTTCCAAATTTTTGAATCCACAGGGTCTGCTCCTAATCGCTGTGCAAGGTACGATGCGCTCGATTTAAGCCTAGTTGTAAGATCCTTCCTGATATTGTGTATACCGCTAAAGCACACAGCACAAGTTACCTGCGGGTTATCCCGGCCTACGTTTTGAATCTCAGGCTGCAACAAACGGACAATGCCCGTCGGTGCAGTTTGGTCAATGTGGAACATCGACGTTGGGAATTAAGGCAATGAGAAGTGATGTGATAATGAAGTGCTCTGATGAAGACCAGCAGCGTTGCTCGCCCGATTGATACATACCACGGCCGCCAACTCTTCCGGCGGCATCTGCTTCGCTGGTATGACTGCCACAAGCGAGACCTTTCCTGGCGGCTGAACCGTGATCCTTACCGCGTGTGGCTCTCGGAAATCATGCTTCAGCAGACACGCGTGGCGGCGGTCCTGGAGCATTATGAGCGATTTCTCAAGCGCTTTCCGACGGTGAAGACATTGTCCGCAGCGCGGCTCTCGTCTGTGCTGGCTGTCTGGAGCGGACTAGGTTATTACCGTCGTGCCCGCATGATGCACCTTGCGGCAAAAACCGTAGTGAATGAATTTAACGGAAAATTTCCCGAAACCGCCGAGCAATTGCGAAAGCTTCCGGGTATCGGACGATATACAGCAGCAGCGGTTGCCAGCATCGCATTTAATGAACCTGTCGCCGTGGTGGACGGAAACGTGCGACGGGTACTGCAGCGAATGTTGGGCAGAAATCTCATCGAAGCGGAATCATGGGCTATTGCCGATAGCATTTTGAGCGGGAGACGTCCGGGAGACTTCAATCAAGCCATCATGGAACTGGGCGCTACGGTATGTCTGCCGCGAGCGCCAAAATGCTTGACTTGTCCCTTGCTGGGGCTCTGTAAAACCAGAGGAGAAGGCGCCAATGAGCTAAAGCCTTCCCTCCAACAGAAACGGCAGATCGGTTACACCCTCGATCAGCGGGACGGTGGGGTATTTCTGGTGCAGCGGGCGCCTGATATCCAGCTAATGCCAGGTATGTGGGAGTTACCGGAGATTTCGGGTTCGAATGTCGAACCTGACGCATGCATGAGGATACGCCACTCAATCACGGTTACCGATTACACTGTGTTCGTCGCTCAGGGGCCGCCCCCGGCGGGTATCGAGGGACGCTGGGTCCTCCCCTCCCGCATTCCTAAATTGCCGCTCACGGGATTGACGCGGAAAATCCTACGCGAAGCGAAGATCATCTAATAGAAGATCAGCTAATACCAGAGGTTCGAAGGTTCCACATGAAATGGCTTAGTCATCTTTTCGGAGGACAAGAAATGGCTGCTCTGAACGTGGGTGATCCCGCACCTGATTTCGCCCTAAATACTCTTGATGGAAAGAAGTTCTCATTGCAGGAAGCTCTTGAGCGCGGGCCGGTGGTGGCTGCGTTCTTTAAGGTCTCATGTCCTACTTGCCAATACACTTTTCCATTTCTGGAGCGACTTCACAAGGCTTACGGAAATAGGAATGTGACCTTAATTGGCATATCGCAGAACGACAGGAAAGACACGGCAACTTTCGTGAAGGAATACGGCGTAACATTCCCCATTGTGCTGGATGATATTCGCACCTATCCCGTATCAAATGCTTATGGGTTGACGAATGTTCCCACGATTTTCTGGATCGCGCGGGATGGGGAGATCGAAATTTTGAGTGTGGGCTGGGTCAAAAGCGATTTTGCACAAATCAACCGCAAAATGGCAGAGTCTGCGGAAGCAGCTCAAGCTCTGGTATTTCGGCCCGGCGAAGACGTGCGGGATTTTCGCGCCGCTTGAGGTTCGAAAAACTGATCCCGCGGTCGCGGGATAGACGAGCTTTGCGACAAGAGGGTGCGGTACATGGAAGATTACTGCTCGCCGGCTCTATGAACGACAGCATTGTTACTTTCGGGTCCCTTCTTTCCCGGGTGATCTATCGTCTACTGCCTTTCGTTCCCGTACAATAAAGAGTTTTCTAACTCATAATTCAACTAGTGCAGGAGTCGGATCGATCATGCGGAGGAGTTCTGCTTTGTTGTTGCCAGTCCTGGTTTTAATTCTTTTGGGTGCGGGAGCGTGGAACGCCAACCTGCGGGCGGCGACCGCTCCAAGCCGAAAGAACAGCTCGATTGTCAATGCTACCCGCCTGCCGTCGGCAGCTTTCGCAGCTATGGACACCATCAATCCGGAGCACGTTCGCGCTCATGTGCGCTTTCTGTCCGACGATCTGCTGGAAGGCCGTGGCACTGGGCAGCGTGGCGGGGATATCGCGGCGCAATACATTGCCGCCCAGTTCGCCTTATACGGCCTGAGACCGGCGGGTGACAACGGCACTTACATGCAGAAGGTGCCGTTGGTGGGCATCACCCCGCTGCCGGATACCAGGTTCTGGCTGGTACCAGAACAGGGCAGCGCAATGGAACTGAAGCCGCTCGAAGATTACGTAGCCTACGATGAGACGCAACAACGGGAATCCGACCTAGATGCCGAGGTGGTATATGTCGGCTATGGCATTGAGGCTCCTGAATATAACTGGGACGATTACAAGGGCAAGGATGTCAAAGGGAAGGTGCTGCTAGTGCTGGTGAATGAGCCGCCGTCCGAAGACGAGAGTTTTTTTAAGGGGAAGGCGTTGACCTACTACGGACGCTGGACCTACAAGTACGAAGAGGCAGCCAGAAAGGGGGCTGTCGGCGCGATTCTCATACACAAGACGGACATGGCCAGTTACCCATGGGAGGTGGTGCGCAATTCTAATTCAGGGGAGAAGTCATATTTGCGGCGCGAGGGCCAGCCCAAACTGAATGTGTCCTCATGGATTCAACTGGGAGTGGCGCAGAAGTTGGTGGCTTCCGCGGGCATGGATCTGGACAAGATGATGGCCGACGCGCAGTCGCGCGATTTCAAGCCCGTTACTCTGCCCTTCAAGCTAAAGGCGCACATGGTAAGCAAGATTCGTCCATTTGAGTCCAATAATGTGGTCGCCATATTGCCAGGGTCGGACCGCAAGTTGAAGGACGAAGCCGTGACCTACACAGCACATTATGATCACCTGGGTATTCGTCCGGATATGCCTGGAGACAATATTTACAACGGTGCCCAGGACAACGCGACCGGCTGCGGCATTTTGCTGGAGATTGCCAGAGCCTTTGGCCAGGCGGCGCAGAAGCCTCGGCGGTCCATCATTTTCGCGTCTGTAACGGCGGAAGAACAAGGGTTGCTCGGATCTCAGTATCTGGGCGAGCATCCTCCCATTCCGGCGGGAAAGATCACCCTCGATTTGAATTTTGACGATGTAAAGCCACTAGGCGCGCCAGAGGAAGTGGAAGTTTCCGGTGCTGAGCGCACGACGTTCTATCCCGTGGTGCAGGCCACGGCAAAAGAGTTTCGGCTAGCAATCAGACCAGACGCACGTCCTGAAGCCGGACATTACTACCGCTCCGACCATTTCAGTTTGGCACGAGTTGGAATTCCTTCTTTCTCGATTAATGAGGGCATGAAATTCAAGGGACATGACGAAGCATGGGGACTCGAGCAAGACAAGGAATACACCGCAAAGCATTATCACCAGCCCAGTGATGAGTACCATCCTACGATGGATTTCACCGGCGATGCCGCCATGGCGCGCTTCGGATTTGCGTTGGGATGGGAGGCCGCAAACCTTCCGCATCCCATCGGATGGCAGAAGGGCGATGAATTCGACACAACCCGCGTGAAGAGCGCTCAATAATCAAGCAGCCAAGGTCACTCGGCTCGCCTCAAGCCCATTTCTTAAGCTAGAGTGCGGTGCTCTGCGTAGGAGCATCGGTCCTCGATCCTACATTGTTTCAATCGCTTACAACCTAACTTAGGTAACGTTTGCCGACCCCATTGTGAATGTTACGCTCTCAGGAGACGTTGTGTGAAATCAATGGTTTCTGAGGAAAATCCATGCGCCGTTGCCGCATTGGCCTGATGCTTTTCTTAACGTCTTTGGCCGCGTTCACTGCTGACGCGAAGGCGAACGCGACCATCCCTTCGCCCAAGTATGCCGCTGCGATGCTGCCCGTGTCTACGAGATCCCCCCGGGCTCGAAAGTTATTCGAGCACGCCATGAAGAACATGGAATTCATTCGGCAGGCCGAGGCGCTTGACGACCTACGGAACGCGAGCAGAGCGGATCCCACTTTCGCTCAGTCGCTGATCATGATTTGCCATCTTAGCAGCGAACCGGAAGAGCAGATTTCCTCCTGTAAACGTGCTATGCAATTGGAATCAAAGGTCAATTACAGTGAGCGACTCCTGATTCGGTGGCTGGCTGGCGCGCACGAAAGCAACTACGTGCCTGCCATTGCGGCTATGAACGATCTCCTGTCGAAGTATCCGCGGGACCAACGGCTGGGTTTTCTGGCTGGACGCTGGTTAGTACATCAGGAGCGCTATACGCAAGCGATAGTGGTGCTCGAGCGAGCCGTCACACTTTCGCCAAATTATCCCGCAGCTATCAACGAGTTGGGTTACGCGTACGGATACAGCGGCGATTTTAACAAAGCGTTTGCCATGATGGAGCGCTATGTCGCGCTGCAGCCGACGCAGCCGAACCCCTATGACTCCTACGGCGAACTGCTGCGACTTGCAGGAAAATTTGATGCCGCTCTGCAGCGGTACCGCATGTCGGTGAAACTGGATCCTGGCTTTGGCTCGGAATTAGGCATCGCAGACACCTACGCATTAATGGGGAAGGAAGAAGAGGCGCGTCAGGAATATGCTCGCGCAAAGTTGTTCGTGAAAAGCGAAAACCATAGAGTCGAGTATGAGTTGTACTCTGCGTTCACGTTTATCCGCGAGGATGATCAGAAACAGGCGAAAGTGGCATTGCTGGACGTCAGCAAACATGCCCACGCCATTGGAAATGGACGATTGGAAGCAGAGGCGCATCGCGTGCTAGCGATGTATGAACCCGACTACGAAGCCGCTGCCAAGCAGTTGCTGGCGGCGGAAGAGGCGCTGGACGAAGGTCATCAAATTTCGAAGAGCGATTTTTACGACGAGGAGGCCGGCATCCTTCGGGTCCGAGTCGCCCGTGCCAGTGCAGCCCAGACCATGGATGTCGCTTCCAACGCGCTCGGCATGCTCGAAACCATGGCGGAACGGAGCCGCAGCCCGGTGATCCAGACGTCATATCACGCTGCAGTTGGGGCACTTCTAATGGCCGAACATAAGTATGCTGGAGCTATTCCACATCTCCAGGAGGACTCGCAAAGCCCTCTTTCGATGCAATTATTGTGGCGAGCGTATGTTGCCTCGGGCGCGCTACCAGAGGCCCGTGTCGTGGAGACAAGGCTGGCTACGCTCAATGTTCCAACCGCTGAGCAAGCGCTAGTGGTTCCACAATTCCGTGCCAGCCTGGTAAGCCAGGCAGGGCTGCCGCAGAGGTAGCCGCCGCGCGCATGCCACGCATACCCATTTTTCGACTCGGGCAGGCTCCAGCACAGCCCGATCCTCCCCGCCTGGCGAGTTACAAGCCATCTCTTTCTCTCGAAGGCTTGCAAGTTGGCGTAGATAATTTGCGGCAAGACGTCTATTTGAGCCCAAGGTTCGTGGACACGGCCCGGTCCCAGATTGCTCACCTGATTGCCCGCCACGGCGAAGTGGAAGGCCTGTTGGCGGCAGAAGGGGCCATTATCGTTCCCCAGCAAAAGCGGTTTGCAAGTTCCCCAGCAGCGGCGCTCCGCAAGCCGCAGGAACTGGCCGATCTTAAGCCGCTATTGACAGAATTGCAGTTGGCCACCCTTAATCGAGCCAAAGCCCAGGGGAATTTGGCGGTGGACGTTTTGGGGCGCCTGGCCCTTATCAAATTCTTGCGTTTGGAATTAAGCACCCAGTTTGCGCAGGTGTTGGAACGCTGCCGGATGATGCTCAGAGGTTTCGAAGGAACCCGTCAACAGAAAGCATTGGAGTACCGGGAGCGGCTGGCAGGTTTTCAAGTCCGCAAGAAGATCATTCTGCGGAAGACTGGCCAGGAGCTCTTCCAGAAGTTGCGTGAGATCGAGAAAGAAACACTGGCGCGCACGCGGCGCTCGCTATTCGGGCAGGAATGCAACACCGATTACAGACTTTTCCTCAATCGGCTGATCTTTACGGAAGATGGGCGGGATGATTATATCTGCGCGGAGCACTATGTAATGTTCGGTAACTTCGATCGCGATCCGGATCGCTTCGCGAATATGCGGAATATTGCCTGCCAATTTCTGCGATCGCTGAGTATTGATGGCGAAGCTTATGACGAAGGTATGTTGGATGGCTGGCTGTGCATGCCGGAGAATGCAGAAGAACTCGTAGGTGGCGGGCGGCCGGATGACTCTACTCCCCAAGGCCAGGCACAGAAGACACGATTAGAAATGTGGCTGACCCTGCTGGAAAATGAGAATGTGATGGAGCAAGTCATCGCCTCCTACGAAGTAGTGCCCCTTCTGGCTGAATACGCGCCGCGCATTAATGCCCAGCAGCTTAAAAATGCCCTGGTATCACGCGCCGAGTGCGATCGGGTTGAGAAGTTGATCGAACAACATGGCAAGCTTTCGTCGAAAAGTCTGTATGCGGCCGTGGGACGCGTGGTTTCTTGCCGGGGAGCGGAACGCGCCAACATCGCTGGTCGCTTTCTGCGTGACCTCATGCGCTATCATCGCGACCTGCGGCGACTGGAAACCTTGAATGCCGCCATGGACAGCGTCAATCTGATAGCCAATGAAAAGTTGCGAGAGCTCTCGGCGGTGAATGGCACGCTGTATGATTTTCTTTCAGGCGACGAACAGAAACCCAGTGAAGCAAAGATTCTGCATCACGTCGTCCTGAAGGCTGATATCCGCGATTCCTCACGTCTGACGCGCTCCCTATTCGAGCGGGGGCTCAATGCGGCGTCGTATTTCACTCTTAACTTCTATGATCCCGTGAACAAGTTGCTGCCCAAGTATGGCGCCGACAAAGTTTTTCTGGAAGGCGATGCGATCATTTTGGCGATCTTGGAGCGTGAAAATGAGCCCGCCCAGGCGGTGAGCCGGGCATGTGTGCTGGCGCGAGAAATTATCGAAATCGTGCAGGGCTACAACGAATTGCTTGAGCGCGCCGGTCTGCCGGGCTTGGAACTTGGCATAGGAATTGCCTACCAGAACTCGGCGCCGTTATATCTGATGGACGGGGCGCAGCGCATCATGATCTCTGAAGCTTTGAACGAGAGTGACCGGCTCTCCTCATGCAACAAGCGTGCCCGTAAGGTAATGGAGCCGTTGAATAGTCCCTTTCGGGTATACACGTTTCTGACCGCGAGCAATGCTGATGCGGATGACAGCGAGGAATTCACCATCAATTACAATGTTGGGGGAATCCGCATGAATGAAGCCGCGTTCCACAAACTCAAAACCGAAATCTCACTTGAACCTTGCCAAATCGAGTATCCCGCCTTGTGGGGCAGCGAGAAGACTCGATTGCACAGCGGACTGGTGCCGTTGAATAGTGACATCTTCCGCAGAATTGTGGTTCGCGAGACTTCGAGCCCAGAGATTGATCCACGCAATTTCTCGTTGCTTACATGGACAGAAAAGTTGTACTACGAGGTCTGTACTGACCCCACCGTCTACACCCAACTTGAAGGTGAGAAGGCAGCAAAACAAGGAAAGTAAATTCTCTAAATTGACCCTTCGGCGCCACTCGCAGTGACTCGTGATGAGTAGAACTCTCGTTCAGAAGACATTCTGCTTCACACGGAACGGGATCACGACCACAGCCTCCAGGTCCACGGCGCTACCATTTTTAGTTGCAGGGCGGAAATGCCAGCGGGAGAGGGCGGTGCTGGCGTAAGCGTCCAGCCGTTCATCCACACCGCGCAGCACGCGCACGCCGCCAACCGTGCCGTCGCTATGGATCACAGCGTATAGCGTCACCGTTCCCTCCACGTTTTGCCGCATTAGTTCCGCCGGATACGCTGGGTCCACTTTCTGGATTGCCTCGGGTGCGACAAGTTCGGCTCTATCTTTAGCGCTATTGTTATTCGTTGCTATTTCCGCGAAGCGAATCACCCAGCTTCCCCCGGCGGAATTCAGGTTGGGCATGTTAAGCGACATCGAGTAGAACTTGCGGGGTCCGAAAACCTCTTTATCTACGGCGAGCGCACTCCCTTCCGGGACTGCTATTGCCAAATGCTTACGGACGCCAATCGCGCGCGAGGAAGGAGTAACCGCGCGCGGAGAAGTGAGGGCGGCTTGTTGCTTCTGATTCGTTGTTGCCAAGTCCTGAGCTAGAGGCGACGATGAAGGATGGTTGGGGCGCGCTCCCACGAGGATGCCCGCCGGAACTCCGAGATCAGAACCGCTGCCCGAACCGCGAACGTTTCCATTATCGGTGCTGCTCTTATGAGCGTCGCCCGCAATGCCACCGCTTGCTGGACCGCCGGGAACTCCGGAATCCCCATGCTTGCCCTCTGGACCGGCCGCGAAAGTTCCTCGACGGTTACCCGGGAGCACCTCGATTGGCACATTAAGGGCCGCAGGATGTATGCTCAGCGCGATAATCCTTCCACCAATATTTGAAGCCTCTGTCGCCCGGAGCGAGGGCGGAGGAGGCACGACCTCCATTTTCCGTTGCCCGAGAACGGCCTGAATCTGCGTGGCCGAGATGCGCTGTTGAGCAACCGGTAGCTGCGGTGCCGGAGCGACCACGTTGGTGTGGCCGATATTGAGGTCTCCGACTTTCCTCGTAACACTGACGCCTATTTGCGGTGGAGGCTCGATGATCGCTGGTGTAGCTGGGGCTGTGATTCGTGATGACCGCGTGTCCGTAATTTGTGGTGGTGGAGCAATGACGCTTTCTGAAAGCTTGGGAGCATGGCGATCTTCAACATCGCTCAGCTCCGGAGATGGCGCTACCGCAGCAGTCGTAAGATTCGACAAAGCAAGCTGAGCCGAAAGTCGTGCCGTCGCCGCGATCGGCACCGCTACTGGAGTTTTCACCCACGCGACCATATTTGGCATGCGCACGTCGTGCTCGAGCTTGATTTTAGGAGGCACAATGACTGTTTGCGCAGAATTGTCGGACTCCGGAGGGACAGAGATAATGGGCTGCCTGGCGTATTCCGGCGCCCCAACTCCTCTGCGCTGCCGGCGACCGCCGGTATCTACAGGGGGAAGATAGTCGGAAGCGGTGTAGTAAATTACCGAACTCCGATCAAAGGGTGAGTGGACCTCCGGTTTCGTTCCGCGTGACAAGATTTGTGAAACTCCCCACATTAGTAGAATCAACAGGCAGTGACATATCGTGGATTCAAAGAACCTTCGCCAAGGCAAGCCTGCCACAACAAAGACATCGGGCCAAAAAGCGGCGGGGGAATATTCAGAATCGTGCGCCACATTGCGTCGCAGGAGAAGGTCGCGGAGGTTACCAACAAAGCCCACATGCCAAGGTTCCAGTTGGACCAACAGAGTTGGCTTACTTGCAGCGGCTATCTCCGGCAGAATCCCTGAATTTTTGAGCCCGGAACCGTTTTGCATGAAAATATGCCGGAGGAAGTGGATGCAAAACCATTATAGCTCGCGTTTGATCGCATCAAACCATTAGTCCGGCACTGGCTGTGATGTAATATCCCACCGAGGCCGAATCGATGAGAGTCGCGCTAAACATCGTTTCTTTGTTTGTGTTCTGGGTAGCTGTACTCAGTTCGGTTGCACAACAAGCTTCCGTGGACGGACCGAAGCACATCTTACATGATGAACTTTTGGAAAATATGTTGGGTAGTTGGCGTCTGAACGGCAAGATCGCAGGTCGGCAGGTGGAACATACGGTGGACACCGACTGGGTGCTGAATCATCAATTTCTCAGGCTTCACGAAAAGGAAGTCGCAACAACAGACAAGCTACCTTATGAAGCAATTGTCATGATTGGCTACGACAATGCCAGCGAGCGGTATGCGGCGCACTGGATGGACATTTTTGGGGGACGTTTCTCAGAAACTCTAGGATACGGAAAGCGCTCAGACAGTCAGATTGAGTTTTGTGTTTGATTATCCGGACGGTCCGTTTCACACAATCTTTCGCTGGGACGCTGGATCCCAGCATTGGCAGTGGCTAATGCGACAGAAGAACGAGGCGGGGCAATGGACTGATTTTGCCGATGCCACACTTACGCGCCCAAAGGAATAGCCAGAATCCAGGAGCAAATCCCTCAATGAACAAGCGCATAATCGTTTCCCTGTTGCTGTTGACAGCTTCGCTGCTCGCCGGTCAGATAAATGATAAATCCCCGCCGCCGGCGAAAACCGCGCCGGACTACTCCGGGATGTACACCTTCCTCCGTGAGGGCGAGTTCGTGCAGGTAACGGTCGAGGAGGCGGGGCGGGTGACCGGATTCGTCTCACGTTACGGCGATCTGGAAAGCGATAAGGGAACATTTCTCGATCACTTCTTCAAAGAGGGAAAACTGGATGGCAACAAAATAGGTTTCACTACTGTGACGGTCCACGGGGTTTGGTTCGAGTTCAAAGGTAGTGTCGACCGTGGCCCGGGCAAGAACACGGGAGATGAGGCCTACTTTGTGTTGAAGGGAACACTCACGGAAAGCAGGATGGACGAAAGTAAGAAAGTTTCGTCGAAGACGCGCGATGTGGAATTCAAATCATTTCCTCAAGATTTGGGCGCAACGCCAGGGAAGCAGGATTAGAACGTTACGACACGGTTTATCGATTTCCCACTGCGGAATGGGTGCCAGGGCCTTTGTCTGAATCCGCGACATTGTAATCAATCTCGCGTTCAATAATTGTTAACGGCCGCCTCTTTACCTGCTTGTAAATGCGTCCGAGATATTCGCCGATAATTCCTAAGAACAGGGCGTTCAAACTGAGCGAGCCCAGAATCAGAACGATGATCGTGGCAAAGCCTGGCGGCCAATTCCTTGCAAAGAATAAGCGCCCAACTCCATAGCCAACAATTGCCAGAAAAGTCAGACAAGAAATGACAAGACCCAGGTAAGTCGCCATTCTGAGCGGAACGACGGAGTGGTTGAGAATGCCATCGAGGGCCAGTCCAATTAACTCGCGAAAAGAAAACTTGCTTTTTCCTCGTTGTCGCTCCGAGCGGTTGTAGGGAATGCCAATTTGATCAAATCCTAACGCCGCCACCGTGCCTCGCACGTACGGTTGGTAATCGTCGAACTTCACGAGTTCGTCCAACACGCAGCGGTCCAGGAGGCGAAAGTCGCCGGCATCAAGGGGGAGATCGTCCTCGCTGAGGGAGTCAATCAAACGATAGAAAAACTTCCGCACAAAATTCATCAGCGCCCCCTCTTTGCGCGAACCGCGAATGCCGTAGACAACGCGATAGCCTTCCTCCCACTTGCGCACGAAATCGAAAATCAATGAAGGCGGATCCTGCAAGTCGCAATCGATCTGCACCGCCGCCTCCCCGCGTGCGTTGGCGTAAGCGGTGAAGATAGAGCGCTGGAAGCCAAAATTCCTTGAAAAACGAATGATTCGGATGCGCGGGTCGCGTAAGGAGAGCCGCTCGAGGATGTTAAATGTCCCGTCGGTCGAGTGATTATCGGTAAAAAGAATCTCAAATTCGTATTGCGAAAGCGCCGCCACGACCGGCAGGAGGGCCTCATAGAGCGGCTCGACATTCTGTTCTTCGTTGAATACCGGTACGCAAATGCTGATCAGCTTTCGATTTTCAGACATGCTTCTCACCGATCAATGCGTATTGCGCACCCAATGGCAGCCACGCGAGGCAACGCTCCAGCGGGCGCAAACAAGACAAAAGGCGGGGCATGAAAACGATGTAGTCGTTGCGTACAAGGCGAAGGCGCGCTTTTCTTAAATACTGAGAAGTTTCGGAGGGGGCGAGTAAAGTGACATCCTTGTCGAACGGGCAACGGTCTACGACCCGGCGCGTTACCGGATTTGCGGGATTGTGTTCAAAAATTGCCAACTTGCCGTGAGGCGCGAGATGCCCGGCAATATCCTCAATAACCATTTGCCTTTGTGCGACGACAATGTGGTGCATCACATTAGCCAGAACGATCAGATCGTAATCGCCAGCCAGCAAGTCCGCGTTGGAGGTAAACAGTCCTTGTTCGACAAGTGCCGAATCCACGTGATCCAGGCTCTCCCGCGAGACATCAAAGCCATCAATCCGCGACTGGGGTAAATGCTGCTTTAGAAAGCCAGACAGCAGGCCGATGCCACAACCGAAGTCGAGCACTTTGCCGGAAAAATCGCGCGAAAGCATGCGAGCGAGGTAGCGCGCTTTGTATTCGGCGAAATATGCGGAATCTTCACCGGAGATCGCAACCGTTTTATCAAGGACCTGCTTGTAATCTCCGGCAAACTGATCAAAGTGCATGCTACTCATCTGATATTTTCCTGCGATGCCGGCGCCTCGAGACTCAGGGCTTCAATCATGCGTTGGATGCCCCGGTTAAGACTGAGCTGTGGACGCCATGACGTTGCTCTTTTAAATTGAGAATTATCGCCGACAAGCCACTCCGGCTCGTCCTCACGGTACGCACGTTTGCCCCAGTGCAGAAGCCGTCGTGGCTTTTGAATCGCGTCCGCCACGGCTTCCCCAATTTCTCGCACCCGCACCGGCTGTCCTGAGCAAACATTGTAAGCCCGGCCGGGCTCTAGACCTTGTTCCTGCGCAGCAGCAAGAAACGCGTCGATCACATCGTCTATATACAGAAAATCGCGCACCTGCTCTCCGGGCG
>Ga0209802_1000266_pt1 | contig 40113 bp, 46 predicted proteins | sample GraSoiAngelo_129_FD_185886 | JGI IMG/M metagenome (GOLD analysis project Ga0209802, IMG submission 185886) | Grasslands soil microbial communities from the Angelo Coastal Reserve, California, USA - 14_0927_12_40cm (SPAdes) (version 2) | ecosystem: Environmental > Terrestrial > Soil > Grasslands ...
TCCCTCATGGTTGACGAGTCGATGGTTAAGTCTGCCTCGCAGGGCATCTCTGCTGGGTGCGGAGTACGCGTTGTGGCCGGCGAGCGCACTGGATACGCCTACACGGACGATCTATCCCCGCAACGTATTCTGCATGCCGCGCGGACAGCCGCCCTGATCGCCAGCGGTCCTGCCAAGACTCCGGTAGTCGGTTATCAAGAGAAGCAGGCACGCGGTCTTTATCCAGTGACGTTGCCCTCCGTGGATTCCGAAATAACCGCCAAGGTCGAGCTCGTCATGCGTGCGGATAAGGCTGCCCGGGCGTACGATCCCCGAATTAAAGAAGTACGTGCCAGTTACGGCGACGAATTACGCAATATTTTGGTCGTCGCATCTGACGGGACGTTTGCCGAGGACGCGCAGCCGCTGGCCCGCTTGAATGTTTCCTGTATCGCGAAAAATGCTGACGGCATCTCTGGCCGCGGTAGTGGTGGCGGAGGCGGCCGAGTCGCCCTGGATTTCTTTTTTGGTGATAAGAATCCCGAACACTTCGCGAGAGAAGCTGCGCGTCAGGCAATTCTGCAGCTCGATGCCCGCGAAGCTCCGGCTGGAGAAATGGAAGTCGTGCTCGGCCCAGGCTGGCCCGGCGTGCTCTTGCATGAAGCCGTAGGTCATGGGTTGGAGGCGGATTTCAATCGCAAGAAAACATCGGCATTTGCGGGATTAGTCGGCAGGCGAGTAGCCAGCGAAAAATGTACGGTAGTGGATAACGGAACCATGCCGTGGCGCCGCGGCTCACTCAACATGGACGACGAAGGTCGTCCTACACAATCCACCACTCTGATAGAGAATGGGATTCTCAAAGGTTATTTGAGCGACAAACTGTCCGCCCGCCTAATGGGAATCGCTGACACGGGAAATGGGCGCCGTGAAAGCTACGAGCACATCCCCATGCCTCGCATGACGAACACCTACATGCTGCCTGGCGATGACGATCCCCAAGACATAATCCGTTCCGTAAAGCATGGGGTTTATGCCGTGAACTTCGGTGGCGGCCAGGTAGATATCACCAACGGCAAGTTTGTCTTCTCCGCATCAGAAGCTTATTTGATCGAAGATGGCCATATCACCGCACCAATTAAAGGCGCTACTCTCATCGGAAACGGACCTGACGTGCTCACTCGGGTCTCCATGGTCGGAAACGACCTCCAGCTCGATGAAGGAGTGGGCACCTGCGGCAAAGATGGACAGGCCGTGCCGGTGGGCGTCGGGATTCCGACCATCAAGATAGACCGCCTTACCGTAGGTGGCACAGCGAAGAGGGATGCCGGCAGCTTCATGCAGTAGCTCGCGACGAAGATTCGACGAATCAATTTTCCATGTCTCACACAACTCTAGAAACTTGTAACACCAAGGTCGAAACCGATCTCAAAGAAATCGCGGCAGACGTGGTGGGTCGCGCCATTTCTGGTGGCGCTACAGCGGCTGAGGCGGTCGTACGCGAGGGCGATGAGTTCTCTACCCTAGTGCGACTCGGCCAAGTCGAAACTCTCAAAGAGTCCGGCTCGAAATCCGTCGGGGTACGCGTATTTTTTGGTAAGCGCGCCGCCAGCACCTATTCCAGTGACTTTTCGGTTGCTGCAATCGAACGCATGGTGAGGTCTGCACTCGAGCTGGCGAAGGTAACTTCCGAAGATCCGCTCGGCGGAATTCCGGACGCCTCAGAGCTCGGATCGCTTGCTGGCGATCTCGATCTTTACCACGAAGATGTCTACTCGCTTCCCGGCCCAGCGCGCATCGACTATGCTCGCCGCACAGAAAAGGCCGCGCTCGATTTCGATCCCCGCATCAAGAATTCCGAAGGTGGGTCGTTCGATGCTGCCACGGGACATAAAGTCCTCGCCAACTCTCATGGATTCGTCGGCGAATACCGCCGCTCCTATTGCTCAGTCGCCGCGGTGCCGATTGCTCAATCCGAAAATGGCGCCATGCAACGTGACTACTGGTTTTCCGTTGCCCGTAGCATGAGCCGTCTGGAGCCTGCCGAGCAGGTGGGAAGAATCGCCGCTCAACGCACCATTCGGCGTTTGGGAGCCCGCAAAGTAAAAACTGCGCATGTTCCGATCGTATTCGACCCCATGGTGGCGAACTCGATCCTCGAACATATCTTCGAAGGTGTGAATGGCGATTCTGTGTACCGTGGCGCTTCCTTCCTCGCAGGCAAGCTCGGCCATAAAATTGCCGGAGATAACGTCACCGTGATCGACGATGGCACGATCCCCGGGGGTTTCGGAACCAGCCCGTTTGATGGAGAAGGCGTTCCCACCCGGCGTACGCTGGTAATTGAAAACGGCACGCTCAAGTCCTACCTGCTGAATACTTATACTGCAAAGAAGTTGGGCCTTCAGACCACAGCCAACGCCTCCCGTGGACTGGCCGGAACCCCTGGCATTGGTCCCGGCAATTATTTCCTGCAGCCAGGAACAAAGACGCCGCAACAGATCATCGCGGGAATTCAAGATGGCCTCTACGTGACCGAATTCCTGGGACACGGCGTGAATCTCGTGACTGGTGATTATTCACGTGGCGCTTCCGGGCTGTGGATCTCCGGCGGAGAACTGGCGTTTCCTGTCGAGGAAATTACTGTGGCCGGCAATCTCAAAGACATGTTCTTCAATATCTCCGAGATCGGCAACGACCTAGAGTTCCGTGGTGCCGTCGCATGTCCTACCATTCGGATCGACGGGCTGACCATCGGTGGGGAATAGCAAGGGCTGGGGAAATCCCGTCGGATAGTACAATCGTCGGCGCATGGGTACCCCTCTTCAACCGTCTTCGGAAACCGACAAGCGTGAAACCAACTGGACAACCATTGGCGTAGGGCTCGCCGCGGTCATTGTGGTCGTCGGCATCATTGCCTTGCTTTCGCGCGGCGAGCCCAAGACGCCGAAGGCACCTCATCCCTACGTTTCCAAAATCAAGCTATCGGACCCGAAGATGAGCGCGGCAGAAAACTTCGTCGGAGCGAGTGTCACCTACCTTGACGGAACCATCACGAATACTGGAGACAGAACAGTCACTCATGCCGTGATTCACGTCATCTTTAAGGACTCGATGGGCCAGGTCGCGCAGACTGAAGATGTCCCGCTGCATGTGCTCCAGACCAGTGGCCCATATCCTGATGCGGTCGATCTGAGTGTGTCTCCTCTGGCTCCCGGTCAGAGCAAACAATTCCGCCTGACATTCGAGAGTGTTTCCGCCCAGTGGAACCATGAATTTCCCGAGCTGCAAATCACCGACTTGACGACGAAATAGCCCGGGTCCTTAACTCCTCTCATCTCGAGAGATATGTCTGTTAACGGGTCGCGACGCCGTTACCGCGATCTGTCGTTGGACTCTCCATTACAATGACCGCATGCCTGAAGTAAAGCCATTCCGGCTGACGGAGTCGGTCAAAGCTGCGGGTTGAGCTTCCAAGCTGAGTCCGGCGGCGCTGGACGCGGTGCTTGGGAAATTAGCCCGGCAACATGACCCCAATGTCCTAGTCGGCTTCGATCACGCCGACGACGCCGGGGTGTATCAAATTTCAGCCGATACTGCGCTCGTCCAGACCGTCGATTTCTTTACCCCGATCGTGGATGATCCCTTCACCTTCGGCCAGATAGCCGCCACCAACGCGCTAAGCGATGTTTACGCCATGGGAGGACGTCCGCTCACGTCTCTCGCGCTGGTTTGTTTCCCGGAGAAAGGCGATCTGGATATTCTCGAACGTATCCTCGCCGGTGGACTTTCCAAGATGATGGAAGCCGGTTGCACGATAGTCGGCGGGCACAGCATTCGCGACGAGGAAACCAAGTTTGGATATTCGGTCACAGGTCTTATTGATCCCCGCCGCGTACTCGCAAACTCCGGCGCCAAGCCAAGCGATGTGTTGCTACTTACAAAGGCTCTTGGTACGGGGGTAATTTCCACAGCGATAAAAAAAGGCACAGCTAAGCAATCCTGGATCCACGGTGCGGTAGCGTCAATGACGACCCTGAACAAGACCGCGGCAGAAGTGATCACCGGCGACGCCCAAACCGCCGGCAACAGCCACGCCCGGCGACCGACTGACAAGCCGTTCTCTGTCCACGCCATGACAGATATCACTGGCTTCGGGCTGATCGGCCATGCGCGCGAAATGGCACTTGCATCGAATGTGAGTCTCCGCCTTCATGCCAGCTCTGTGCCGCTGCTCGAGGGTGCCCTGGATTGTGTTCGCGCGGGATACATTCCCGGCGGTCTGAAGGCAAATCGCGATTTTGCCGAATGTGTCGTAGCCTACGAATCGAAAATCCCCGATGACGTGAAGACTATGTTCTTCGACCCTCAGACAGTAGGCGGGTTGCTGATCTCGGTCGCCGCGGAAGATAGCGCGGAACTAATCCGCGCTCTGAAGGGCCGCGGAGTATCCGCGGTCGAAATTGGGGAAGTCTTGCCCACTCAGAAGCCACTCATCGTGGTGACACCTTAAAGCTGGACAATCCCTACTCAGGGAGAGCGTGCCCCCACAGCGTCCGGGAAACCTGAGTTCCACTGCATCGTGTCCTGATGCGTAGGCATCTATTCATATTGAACTTGCCGTCGTGCCTGCTAAGTAGCTCGAGTCGAATCTCAGCCGCTCCCGCAGCCAATGCGAAGGACTCTTAACCTGCAATCCCCATCTTTTCTCCGGGAGGAATCATGAAAACTCGCCAACTAGGCCGCAGCGGCCTTAAGGTTTCTGCCATCGGGCTCGGCTGCATGGGAATGTCCGAATTTTATGGTTCGCGCGACGATAGCGAATCCATCGCCACCATCCACCGGGCGCTGGAACTCGGGGTAACTTTCCTCGACACGGCCGACGTTTATGGACCGTATACCAACGAAGAACTTGTTGGAAAAGCTATTCGTGGCCGCCGCGAACAGGTCGTATTGGCGACGAAGTTCGGGATTGTCCGCGATCCCAAGAATCCCAATGTTCGCGGAGTCAACGGCAAGCCCGATTACGTGCGCTCTTCTTGCGAAGGCAGCTTGCGCCGCTTGGGAGTCGAGACCATTGACCTCTATTACCAGCACCGTGTGGATCCAAATACCCCGATCGAGGAAACCGTCGGCGCTATGGCGCAACTAGTGAAAGAAGGCAGGGTACGCCATCTGGGTCTCTCTGAAGCCAGCCCGCAAACTCTGCGCCGCGCGACCAAAGTTCATCCCATCGCTGCGCTCCAGAGCGAATATTCACTCTGGACTCGCGACCCCGAACAGGAAATCCTGCCCACCTGCCGTGAGTTGGGCCTTGGGTTCGTGGCTTATAGTCCGCTTGGACGCGGCTTTCTCACTGGTCAGATTAAAAGATTCGAAGACCTGGCGGCGGACGACTACCGGCGATTCTCCCCGCGTTTCCAGGGAGAGAACTTCCAGAAGAACCTCGACCTGGTGCGCCGCGTGGAAGAGATCGCCGGCGAAAAGAAATGCAAGCCCTCGCAGCTTGCGCTTGCTTGGGTGCTGGCCCAGGGCGAGGATGTAGTCCCAATTCCCGGCACTAAGCATCGCAAGTATCTCGAAGAGAACGTTGCCGCACTCGATGTAAAGCTTACCGAGGATGACTTACGCCGCATCGATGAAGTAATCCCGCATGACGCGGCAGCAGGATCGCGTTACCCAGAGCACATGATGCAACTGGTAAATCAGTAATCACGGTTCATCGTCTCTCGAGTAATCCGGTCGCAGGGCCCATTTGTGCATCCTGCCGATGCCATGGTTTGCCCATAGCACGCCAGCGGCCATGCCCGATGGATATCTAGGCTCCCTGCGGCTATCGTTGTACTCTCGGCAATCCCCCACAGCGATCCGTCCCAAAAGACGGCCCCCTCGCTCACAGAGGAGCACATCTATGGCAAGCGCAGGTACTGCCCCAGCACCGGTCAGCGATCGTCCCAGCATCTCACCCGCGCGATTGATGGCCGCAGCTCGCGTTCGTGCCGCTGCGAAATGGTTTTATTGGATTGCGGGACTCTCGCTGGTCAATTCCGGCGTCGTGATCTTCGGAGGCAATTTCCACTTTGTCATTGGACTCGGCATCACTGCAGTCGTGGACGGCCTGGCCAAGCAAGCCGGGAGCGCTGGCACCGTCCTCGATCTCATCATCAACGGGTTTGTTGCCGGGTTGTTCTTTCTTGTCGGCAACTTCGCCAGCAAAGCACAAAAGTGGGCGTTCATGGTTGGCATGGCTGTTTATGTTCTGGATGGGCTCTTGCTGCTGGTGACCAGGGATGTTCTCAGCGTGGCATTCCACGCCTACGCTTTGTACGCTATCTATCGTGGCTTGCAGGCTTGTGATCAGTTCTCGAGTGCGGTGCCGAACCTGGCCACAGACGCACCCATTAACCCTCGGTAAGAGTGGATAGCATGAAAAAGGCGGTCATCAGGCCGCCTCTACTATTTAAGAATTGAAACGCTTTCTACGCTGGAGCCGGACGCTCCCCGCCCTTGGCCAATCCAGGACGCCCCGGCTCAGGCTTCAGTACCTGCTGCACACCGTCATCCCCTTTGGCAGGTGCCACCTTCACCGGAGGCAGATCGCTGCCTTCGATGAGCGCTTTGATTTCATTGGCATCAAGCACCTCGCGCTCCAGCAACGCGGCGGCAATCTTGTGCAACACTTCCTTGTTTTCCAAAAGAATGCCCTTGGCCGTCGTATAGCCCCGGTTAATGGCTTTGCGAACTTCTTCGTCGATTTGAACCGCTGTCGCCTCGCTGTAATCGCGGTGTTGTGCGATCTCGCGGCCCAGGAAGATTTGCTCTTCCTTCTTGCCATAGGTCAGCGGACCCAGTTCGCTCATACCCCACTCGCAAACCATCTTGCGTGCCATTTCGGTGGCGCGTTCAATGTCATTGCCTGCCCCCGTGCTCATCTGGCTCAGGAACAATTCCTCGGCCAGACGTCCGCCCATCAAAATAGCAATGTTGGTTTCGAGATATTCCTTGGTGTAATTGTGCCGGTCATCAATCGGCAACTGCATGGTGACGCCGAGCGCCATGCCGCGGGGAATGATTGTGACCTTGTGGACTGGATCTGAGTTCGGCAGCTTGGCCGCAACCAGCGCATGGCCGCCTTCGTGGTACGCCGTTACTTTCTTCTCCTCGTCGGAGAGGATGAGGGACTTGCGCTCCACGCCCATCAGGACCTTGTCCTTGGCTAGCTCGAAATCATATTGCAGCACCGCTTTTCGGTTCTGCCGTGCGGCGCTAAGAGCTGCCTCGTTGACCATGTTCGCCAGGTCGGCCCCAGAAAATCCCGGGGTTCCACGCGCCAAGACCGAGAGATCGACATCCTCAGCAAGCGGGATCTTGCGAGTATGCACTCGCAGAATCTCTTCACGCCCGCGCACGTCCGGACGGCTCACCACAACCCGCCGATCGAAGCGCCCGGGCCGCAGCAACGCCGGATCAAGTACGTCCGGGCGATTGGTCGCAGCCATTAAAATGACGCCTTCGTTCGATTCAAAACCATCCATCTCAACCAGAAGCTGGTTCAGCGTCTGCTCGCGCTCATCGTGACCACCGCCTAATCCCGCTCCTCGGTGACGTCCCACAGCATCAATTTCGTCAATAAAGATTATGCAGGGCGCATTCTTTTTGCCCTGCTCGAACAAGTCACGCACACGGCTAGCGCCGACGCCCACAAACATCTCAACAAAGTCTGAGCCTGAAATCGAGAAGAATGGAACATTGGCTTCTCCAGCTACCGCCCGTGCCAGCAGAGTCTTACCTGTTCCAGGAGGCCCTACCAGCAGCACACCTTTCGGAATACGTCCGCCAAGTTTCTGAAACTTCTGCGCCTCGCGTAGAAACTCGATAATCTCCCGCAGCTCCTCTTTGGCTTCGTCTACGCCCGCCACGTCCTTGAACGTGACCTTCTTCTGCTGCATGGAAAGCAGTCGAGCCCGGCTCTTACCAAACGACAAGGCCTTATTGCCACCCGTCTGCATCTGCCGGATCATGAAAAACCACAGGGCTGCCAGCAAGATGAGCGGAGCCAGGTTCAAAAGCCAGGTAGGCCAGCTGCCGTTGCTCACGTCGCGAATGCTTATGTTCACGCCCTTGTCGCGAAGGGTCTTGATCATCTCCGGATAATTCGCCGGGACCGTCGTATGGAAGCCGGAACTATCGCGGTACTTGCCGCGTAGTTCCATCCCGATGATGGTGACTTCCTTGACATTCCCCTGATCCACGTCGGACATGAACTGGGAGAAGTTGACTTCCTTCTCTTTTTGCCCCGCGGTACCGGACTTGACCACCTGCCATAGCAGGAAGGCCGAAAGCACGATTACCAACCAGAACACCACGGTTTTAACTGTCGAATTCAATCAGAACTCCTGTAACACCAGCAGCTTATCGCGGAGAAGATAAGGTGCAAGGTTCTTCTACCTGCATTAGATGCCCAAGCGAGAAATTGGTTAGATCAAATTCCCCTTTGGTCATTTTACCCGTTCTTGCGGAGAAATGGCGGGCGTTATTTGTGTAACTTAGGTCATTGCGGGAGGCGGTGCCGCCGCCGCCAAAAATGGCAAATTGCGTCCTGTTTGCTCGGGGCTTCCCAAACCGTAACCCACCACGAACACATCGTCCACCAGAAAACCAAAGTAGTCGGGCTGCAACGCCACCCGCCGCGCTGATTGCCGGTCCAGCAGAGTAGCCAGTTTAACCGAGGCGGCGCCCCGTCCGCGCAGATTACTCATCAGGAACTCACCCGTCACTCCCGAATGTACCAGCCCCTCGACCACCAAAACGTGCTGCCCGCGAATGTCCATTTCGTGACTGAAAAGGATTTCCAGCACCTCCGACGGCCCATCGCCCTGCTGCTTGCGGTAGCGTGGCTTAATGAACTGGCAGATCACCGGCACCTCGAGAGCCCGCACCAAGTCAGCCATGAACATGAATCCGTTCTCCAGTAGCGCCAGTGCATGAATGGTTTGCCCGCGGTAGTCATCGGAAATCTGGCGCGCTATCTCCTTAACCCGTTTCTGGATCTGCTCGGCGCTGATGATCTGACGAAAAGGTTCGACTCTACCGCTTAAATTCTGCATGGCTCGTGGCGTGTCCTCCTAATTCTGCCTCAGACGCTTGCCAGTGGGACTTCTCGAATCAACATGGCCTCTCTTGCATTTCCTTTCGGCAGGAACCGGCGCGCGGCGGGGAAGCCGCGCACCCATACGATTTCCTCGCCACTTACTACTACAGGCCACAGCTTTCGCTCCTCGAGGGTTATGTGGTGCGTCTGTAATAATTCCTTAATTTTTTTTGGACACTTCGTGTGCGCTGGCCAGAACCGGTCCCCAGGACGCCAGTTTCGCACTTGTAACTCCTTTGATAAGGCTGCGGGGTCGAATAGATGGTCGGGATTATACCCTGCCATTGAGTTCCCCATGCCGACAGCTACAGCTTCAAACATGCTTGAAGTTTCAGACACTTCGACTCGGCCCGGAACACAGAGTGAATACTCGTACTCCGTGGGGGCATCCTCTGTCTCTCCGGCCAGGGGCGGCTGAAAACGCAATTCCTCGCCGGTGCGAACAACCTTCCAGTCGTGTGGCAGTGGCGCGGACTTTGGACCGGACTTCGGCCCGCTTTCGGATAGTCGCAAAATTTCTCGCAGATGTTGAAATTCGAGGCGTAGTCCTAGTAACTCGGCACCTGACCGAACCAGCCTACGCTGTAGAGCAAGTGGCAAACGCCGTAGCACATCGATTCTGAGTGCGCCCCCGGACGTCACGGTCTCTTTCTTTGAGTCGCAAGCTTCGCGAGCATAACTCTTCCCGGGACTCGACGAACTCCATGCCGATTCCATCAGACGCGCGACTTCGTCTTGCCAGTATTCTTCCTCTCCGCGCGCAATTTCGGCCGTTTCCGACAGCGCGTGGCGAACTGCCGGGTTCAAATATCGTTCGAGACGAGGCAGAATCGCATAACGAACTCGATTGCGCGTGAAACGGAGATCGCGATTGCTCGAATCTTCCCGCCAGTCTTGGCCAATGGCGGCGAGATAACATTTCAGATCCGTGCGCGAGATGTTTAGCAGCGGCCGAACGATAAATGGCGCGTGTACCCAGCATGACTGACTGCTCACAACAGACGACTCACGATCAGGCTGAGTGCTGAGTGCTGAATGCTGAGGGCTCCGCTCGCGTACTGCCAACTTCGGATAAATTCCAGCCAGCCCCCGCGTCCCCGCTCCGCGCACCAGTCGCATCAGTACAGTTTCAGCCTGGTCATCCAGTGTGTGCCCGGTGGCAATCTTATCCAACATGATTTGCGGGCCGTTTAGTTCTTCGCTGGATGGCTTTCGTACAGCTCCCACACCGGCCAGGCTACGGAAAAATTCATAGCGCAGTTCGCGAGCTGCCGTCTCCACACTCATGTGCTTCTTGGCAGCATGTCCGGCCACATTACCGCTGCTCGAATAAAACTGGAGCTTATGGCAGCGCGCCAGCTCGGCGACGAAGCTTTTCTCTCCGTCGGACTCCGCCCCGCGCAATTTGTGGTTGAAGTGAACTACAGAAATGACAACGCCGAGCGCCTTCCGCAACTCAAGCAGCAAACGCAACAACGCTACTGAATCCGCCCCGCCGGAAACCGCGACTCCAACGCGGTCGCCAGGCTTGAGCAATTCGTGCCGCTGGATGTAATCCAGCACTTTATGCGTCAACTCATGCACGAGAACATATTACAACCACACAGCATGTGAAGACGTCGCCTCGAAGTGCCTGCGAACCTACAACCCCGCGCTTTTCTCCGCGATCAACCCTTTGACCTTCTCCACAAACTCCGCCGCCAGCATATCCTCCGTCTTTTCTTTCCCCCGCGTACGGACATTCACCCTGCCCGCTTCCGCTTCTTTATCCCCAACTACGACGAGGAATGGCACTTTCTGCATGGCGTGCTCGCGGATTTTGGCGTTCATTTTCTCATTGCGAGCGTCCACGTGTACGCGTACGCCGGCCTCTTTGAGTTGTGCGGCGATTTTCTCGGCGTATTCTTTGTGCCGTTCGCTGATAGGAATCATCGCCACCTGCACTGGCGATAACCAAACCGGAAACGCTCCCGCATAGTGCTCGATCAGCACCCCAAAGAAACGCTCCACCGACCCGTACAGCGCACGATGCACCATTAACGGCTGTTTGCGTGAGCCATCTTCAGCCACGTACTCCAACTGAAACCGTTCCGGAAGATTGAAGTCAAACTGGACGGTGCATAGCTGCCACGGGCGTCCAATTGCATCCACCAGTTTTACGTCGATCTTCGCCCCGTAGAACGCAGCCTCGCCCGGCATCACCTTATACTCGATATTGCGCCGCTTCAACGCGTTCTCGAGGGAGCGATTGGCTAGCTGCCATTGCTGCTCAGTCCCCAAAAAATTCTTGCGGTCTTTCGGGTCCCAGGTGGAAAGCTCGACTTCGAATTTGTCGAAGCCAAAATCCTTGAGCACATCCAGCGCAAAGTCTAGGCACCCTACGATTTCGTCTTCGATCTGGCTTGGAGTGCAGAAAATATGGGCATCGTCCTGCGTAAAACCTCGCACCCGCAGCAACCCATGCATCACACCCGAGCGCTCGTAGCGATAGACGGTACCCAACTCGCCCAAACGAACCGGCAGATCACGATACGACTTCAGCGAGTCCTTATAGATCAGGATGTGAAACGGGCAGTTCATGGGTTTCATGCGGTATTCCGCATCATCGAGTTCCATGACGTCGAACATGTTCTGCGCGTAGTAGCCCTCATGCCCGGAAGTCTGCCACAATTGGCGTCGCGCCACATGCGGCGTATACACCAGCGAGTAGCCGCGCTTGATGTACTCCGCACGCATCCAATCTTCCATTTCTTTGCGAATGATCCCGCCCTTGGGATGCCAGAAGATTAGCCCCGGCCCCGCCAACTCTTGGATGGAGAACAAATCGAGCTGCTGCCCTAGCACGCGATGATCGCGCCTCTTGGCTTCTTCAATGTTGTGCAGGTACTCGTCGAGCTGCTTCTTAGAAAAAAAGGAAGTCCCGTAAATGCGCTGCAGTTGGGCATTCTTCTCATCGCCCAGCCAATAGGCGCCGGCGATATTCAGCAGCTTGAACGCCTTGATCTTGCCCGTAGATGGAATGTGCGGTCCGCGACAGAAGTCGGTGAATTTGCCAGTGCGGTAAATCGAAATCTTTTCATCGGGCTTGGTGAATTGCTCAATGAAGTGGCACTTCATGAAGTCGCCTTCTTTTTTGAACTCCTCCAGGCCCTTGTCGCGCGGGAGAAACTCACGAGCGTAAGGAATATTCTGCTGCACCAACTCCTGCATCTTCTTTTCGATCTTCTCCAGGTCCTCGGGAGTGAACGGAGTCGGACGGTAGAAGTCGTAAAAGAATCCACTATCGGTCGGGGGGCCGTGCCCTAGCTTGGTCTCGGGGAACAGTTCCACCACAGCGGCCGCGAGCAAGTGGGCAGACGAATGGCGGTAGACTTGAAGCGCTTCCGGATCGCGATCAGTTAGAATGCGCAGCTCAGCATCTTTTTCCAGAGGCCGGGTAAGATCGATCAGATCGCCATTGGTCTTCGCAACAATTGCAGCATCCGCCAATCGCGGGCTGATGGACTTGGCCACCTCGAGGGGGGTGGTCCCGGTGGGGACTTCCTTTTCGCTCCCGTCGGGCAGTTTCACATGAATGCTGTCTGGCATAGTCTGAAGCCTGTACCCTGCTGAATCGTTTCAGTTTAGTGAAGCCCAAGAAGAGGGTCAAACGGACCCGAACAAAACGCTAGGCCATTCTGTTTAAATCTGGGCTGCCTAGTCCATATTGTCTGCGCCCGATAGAATTGGCGCGAGAGGGTACCATGGTCTGCGCGAACGCCGTTGCAGAGCACGGATTTGCGATCATTCCAAATGTTTTTGCTGATGAAGAAGTCAAGAACCTGATCGAAAATCTCAACAGACTCAACCTTGTTCGCACAAGAGCCGGATTGCGGCACGGTCTCAAGCATCCGGAGATCGCAGCTTTAGCTCAGGACCCCCGATTGCTGCATGTGGCGAGCAAGTTATTGAATGACAGGGCTTTGCCCTTTCGCGCAACCGTTTTCGACAAATCACCAACGGCAAACTGGCTGGTAGTATGGCACCAGGACACGGCCTTGCCCCTTCGCAAGCGGCGGAACGTGCCTGGTTGGGGACCGTGGTCGGTGAAGGAAGGTGTCGTGTATGCCCACGCTCCCGCTTGCGCGCTCTCAAAGATAGTTGCTCTGCGCGTTCATTTGGACGATTCAACGCCACACAATGGCCCCCTCCGCGTGTTGCCTGGGACTCACATGCTGGGCGTACTGAGTGATGACGAGATCCACAATCTCGCAAACTGCATAGCTCCCTTTGACTGTGTTGTTCGGCGCGGCGGGATTTTGGCGATGCGACCCCTTATCGTTCACTCGTCCTCGAAGTCCCGAGTAGACGCCGCGAGACGGGTTCTCCACCTCGAGTACACGGCCTCCGAGTTCCTTGCGGAAGGACTTGAGCTGGCAATCGCATAGAGAGGGAATCAGCCCTGCGCGGAAAATGATGTCCCAGAGGAGCCCCAATACAGCTCCTCCACCGCCTTCTGCACCTTCGCTGACAATACCTCGATGTCATGCCCCTTCAGACCCGCAGTCGAGATGGGCGCTCCCACCCGCATCTCCAGCGGACGGCTCTTGATGTGATAAGTGTTCATTGATAGCAGCTCATACGTCCCGACCAGCGCCACGGGAACGACGTCCACCTGTGCCTTGATAGCAAGAAAGAACGCCCCCGGCAAAAATGGCTTGACCTGTCCATCGGGCGTGCGTCCACCCTCGGGAAAAATCACCAGCGGCATTCCGCCCTTCAGCGTCTTTAGCGCCGAACGAATGCTGCCAATCGATGCCGCTGGATTCTGCTGGTTAATGCACACCTGCCCCGACCGCTTCAGATGCCATCCAACAATCGGGTAGGAAAGCAATTCTTTCTTGAACACGATGCGGAATTGAAATGGCAGGTAGACATAGAGAACTGGAATGTCCAGAGCCGAAGCGTGACTCACTGCGTAAACCTGCGCCTTCGAGGTGGCGATCTTCTCCAATCCGCTGACTTTTACCGGCGACAAAATCGTTTTCATGATCAGCCACGACCACAGACGTGCGAACCCGTGCTGAATTCTGCCGCTGGTGTCAAATAATGAAGACGGCAAAGACACGATGCCGAGAACAATCGTGTACAACCAGATCAACAGATCGAAAATAAAGTAGGATCGCAGCCGACTCGGCCAGCCGTATTTGCCAGCCGGTACTGCCGCCGCGATCCGCTCGATTCGCTCCCTTGACGGTTGTGGGCTATCCGGATTGCTATCAAGTTCGCTTGAAGTATTCAAAACGGCGTGTTTCAAAACTGCGTTGTCTTTCGCAACGGCACTTTCTGCCAGATGCCCGCGCCTAGCAGGCGCATGGCTTCTCCAACAATGTAAATCGAACCCGTCACCACCACCACGCCCTTGGGCGGTGCCAAGGCACGCGCCCGAGCCAGCGCGGCAGCCACGTCCGGAGCCTCTTCGATGTCAATCGTCAGTCGCCTGGCAGCTTGCCGGATCTCTTCTGGGGTCGCCGATCGCGGGTTCTCGGCCTGGGTCGCAATCACCCGTTCCGCCAGAGGGAATAGAATTTCTGCCATCTCCGCAATCGCCTTGTCGCGCATGGCGCCGAAAATAAAAATAAACGGTCGGCCTTCGTAAATTGCCGAAAGCGTTGACCGCAGCGCCCACGCCCCCGCCGGATTATGCGCCACGTCGAATACAAATTCTGGTGCATCGTCAGCCGCCGGAACTGCCTGAAAGCGACCCGGCCAGCGGGTCTCACGAATCCCGCGCTCGATGGAGTTCGGCGTGATCCCTCGTACCCCTTGCTTTCCCAATTCTTCTGCCGCAGCAATCGCCAGCGCAACATTTCGTAACTGATGTCGTCCCACCAGCGGCGTCACAACTTCAATCTGTTCACCCATCACCAGCAACGGATACCGCGAGACATAACCCGCGGCATCTGACGCCTTCGAGTCTTGGTTCGCTCCGAAATACTGTTCACTAGCTGGCGACACCGGCGGCACATATAGCACCGCGCTAACCCCCGTTGCTCCCAGTTCCAGAATCACATTCCCAATCACATCGTTCGCAGCAGGGTGCTGCGGAAGCGTCACCACCAATCTCCCTCGCCGTATAATCCCGGCCTTCTCGCGCGCAATCTCACTCACCGTATTGCCCAGATATTTCTGATGATCCAGAGAAATATCGGTGATGACACTAACCTTCGGCTCGATCACGTTGGTTGCATCCAAACGCCCACCCATGCCAACTTCCAGCACAGCAATATCCACGTTCGCGCGGGTAAAATGCTCGAAGGCTATCGCTGTCAGCATCTCAAAAAAACTGGGATGCCAAGGCAATTCCCCTTGACTGCCTAAGCGCTCTGCCGTGCGCTCCACCAAGTCATGCAGCGCGCAGAAATCGTCGTCACTGATTTCCTCATGGTTTACGCGAATGCGCTCATTGATCCGCACCAGATGCGGCGATGTATACAACCCCGTTTCTAAGCCCGAGGCAACCAGAATCGAAGCTAGCGTCGCGGCTGTCGAACCCTTCCCACTTGTACCGGCGATCAGCACACCTGGAAAACGCTCTTGCGGGTTCCCCAGAGCCCCCAGGAGCACTCGCATGTGCGCCAGATCGAACTTGTTCGACGGCGTCTGCGACAACTCGTGCCCCAGTGAATACATATTCGCTATGGCAGTTTCATAAGACATAGCTAGTCATCAGTCAAAGTTCTAGGTTAGCAGCTTCAACGCTGCATTTTCGAGATCAGGCCATCGGAAAGTATTATAAGGAGGTTTAAACGCACGTTCGTACAGGTCAGGCCGAGGACCGGCGACTCCCGTCCGATGGCTGCTGCATAAATTCCAGCGCCCGCGCGATATAAGGCTTGAGCTGTTTGCGGGGCACCACCGCATCCAGCATGCCATGCTCCAGTAAGAACTCAGCCCGCTGAAAACCTTGTGGCAGCTTCTGGCGGATGGTCTGCTCGATCACGCGCGGCCCAGCGAAGCCGATCAACGCTCCTGGCTCCGCAATATTCAGATCGCCCAACATCGCAAATGATGCCGTCACTCCACCTGTGGTCGGATCGGTGAGCACAGAAATATACGGTACCCGCGCTTCATCCAGTCGCGCCAGCGCTGCTGATATTTTCGCCAACTGCATCAGGCTGATCACGCCCTCCATCATGCGGGCACCGCCCGACGCGGATACGATCACAATCGGCATGCGGGTTTCCGTAGCGCGTTCAATCGCCCGCGTGATCGCTTCTCCCACCACCGCGCCCATACTCCCTCCGATGAACGAGTACTCCATGGCGCTAACAATGATCGAGCGCCCGTTCAGCTTGCCTTGGGCATTGATAATCGCATCTTGTAGGCCCGTTTCCTCCTGCGCCTGATGCAGACGCGACTTGTAGGCTTTCAGGTCTACAAACTTCAGCGGGTCGGTCGAAGACAGATTCGAGTCGAAGACGTCATATTCATTCTCATCCAGCAATTGCGACAGTCGGGTGCGCGCATCAATGCGGAAGTGCCGGTCGCACTTCGGACAAACGTTGAGATTGTCCTCAAGATCCTTTTTCCAGATGATCTGTCGGCACTGGTCACACTTTACCCATAACCCCTCGGTGCGCACCTTGCGCTCCCCTGAGGTGTCCAGTTCGCCGGACTGTCGCTTAAACCAAGTCACGAGAATTTGTAATTGGGTAATTGAGTAATTGAGTAATTTAAGATCAAGTCGGTTTGGAGCCCGCTGAATTTGCCCTTCAATTGCTAAATTACTCAATTACTAAATTACCCAATTCCGTCAATATTCGATCCCTCGCTGGGCCATAACGCCTTTCTCATACGCATGTTTCACTTGGCGCATCTCCGTCACCGTGTCGGCAAACTCGACTATTGTCGGATGCGCATTCCGCCCCGTCAATATAACGTGCACCATCTCCGGCTTATTCTTCAAGCTCTCCACCACTTTCGCCGGATCAAGCATGCCGTAGCTGACGGCATAGTTAATTTCGTCCAGGATCACCAGGTCCCATTCGCCCGACTGTATCGCTTTCTTGCTCTCGTTCCAGGCCTCTTCCACCATGCGCACGTCTTCCGGATCAGGCTTTTCCGCGCCCACCTTCACGAAGCCGCGACCCATCTGCTTCATGACGAATTTATCGCCGAACGCTTTTACCGCATCCAGTTCGCCATAGTGCCACGAGCCTTTCAAAAACTGCAGCATGAGCACACGCATGCCCTGTCCCACGGCCCGCAGCGCCGTTCCCATAGCGGCAGTTGTTTTGCCCTTGCCCGGACCAGTGTTGACAATGATCAGACCGCGACGCACGTCCTGCATAAAAGAGTCTTGATTGTACGCGTTCGAGCGGTTTCCAGCGAAAACTGACTCTCGTGTCACTAATGCGGGCTAAAAACGAATCCCCAAATGCGTTTTTCAGAGATTAACGCAAGTGGTCACTAAATTTTCGTGGAACCGGTGCGGGCGGTCCCCCGTAAACATCCAATGGACGAGTGTCTGATCTCTTGGCCAGTGTGAGGTCTCCGTCGTGGAACGCAACAGGCTCCCAGTGTTGATGTTGATACCAATGCTTTGTCTTTCCTTATCGGCTACCGCTATTCAAAAACAAGGCAAGGCTTCGCCGCAGGCCAACTCCAGTGGCGTTTATGATCAGGAAATCATCCGCCAGATACTGGAATTGGAGCGCCAGGCGAAAGATGCCTCGGTTCACCGCGATGCTGCTTTCGCCGAGCGCACACTGGCAGATGACTACGTCGCCATCACGCCGCTGGGACAGGTAATCACAAAATCCGAAACCATCGCAGCTCGCAGGAGCGGCCAGCTGCGCTACGACTCAATTGATGTCAGCGAGATGGTAGTGCGCGTCTTCGGCAACACCGCAATTGTGACGGCGCGGGCTGACGTAAAAGGTAGGGATCTGGGCGAAGAGTTTAATGGGCCTTACCGCTTCACTCGAGTATGGATTCACCGCGGAGGCCACTGGCAGACGATTAGCTATCAGGCAACAGTGACAAGATAGGAACTCTTAAGCTCTCGTCCTTGTAGCCATTCGACCGATGGCTGCTACGGCATTTCCACCAGCTCCCGCAAATTTGTCTTTTCTTCCGCGCCCGACCCAGACTCTTCTGCTCCCAAAAGGCGGGCTGCAATTCGCAACGCTTCAATCTCTTTCTTTACCTTCTGGATCTGCTGTTCTTTGACCCGGAGCACTTCATACGGATTTTTCATGGTCCGTCCTATAGAGAAATTCGAAGTGGCGATTCCTTTGCTTCGCTCTAAGTGGCCAGATTACTTTCGAACATATCACGAAGGCGCAGTTTAATTTGGCTTAAATGACTCAGATCTAGTGTCCCCAATGATAGGGATGCCCTTTAAGAATCGTAAATGCACGATACAGTTGTTCCAGGAGCACGACTCGGGCTAACTCGTGTGCCAGGGTCATTTTGCCAAGTGAAATTTTGACTGCCGCGCTCTTTCTCGTTTCCTCACTAAAACCATCCGCCGGCCCGATTGCAAACAACAGCGGTTGCCCGTTGCGTTCCTGCTGATTTCTTAGCAAACTTGCGAATTCCTCAGATGAAAGCTGCTTGCCGCTTCCGTCGAGCAGGATCAAAGTGTGTGCCGGGCGCATCCCGCTCCTCTGCGTCAACCTCAGCAGCGTCGCCTCGTCAGCAACGACTACGCCTTCGACCTCCGCGTACCGCGAAATCCGCTTTAAATAGTCCTTTGTCAACGCTTGGATGGCTGCGTCTTTCGTTCTCCCTACCCAGGCAACCTTGATCTTCACCAGCCGATTTAACCACAGATTGTTTCCACGGGAGATTTCGACTTACCTTTGTGTCCTCTGTGGTTAAGGCTTCTTGCCTGAAGCCAACACAACTACCGCCCCGAAATCGACCGCCTCCCCACGACAGTACTTGCGCATCGCCGCATACACGTCAGCGTTCACCTCGTCCCATTTGTCCGAGGGTACCCGCCCTAATAGGGGCCGAAAAGGCACCGAAACCGACTGTAAATACTCCCAAACTTCTTCCACGGATCCCGGCCAGCTCCAGCAAACAGTACGTGTCTCCTCTTTTACATCCACGAATCCACTTTCGCGCAATGCCGTCGAAAGAGTCCCGGCAGCGGCAAACTTGAAAGGACTCTCGGATGCCGCTGCGATTGCCGGACCACCTGCGTGCTTCACCACTACGCCCATGCTGCTGGACCAGTACGGCTGCTCAAACGGTCCCCACGCCAGAAAACAGGCGCGTGCCTCCGGTCGGAGCACGCGACGAACTTCTTTCAGCGCTTTGTTGGTGTCCACGAAAAACATCACGCCGAAGCGACAGGTCGCGAGATCAAAACTATTTTCAGGAAATGGCAGGGCTTCGGCATCGGCTTGCCGAGCGATGAAATTACTCAGCTCTCGCTGCCGTGCTCTCTGTAGCGCGATCTCCAGAAGTTCTGCGCTTAGATCAACTGCGGTGACGCGTCCTTCGGGACCCACGATCCCGGCCAGGCTGATGCCCGGTTCTCCGGTGCCAGTCGCTAAATCCAGAATATTCATTCCTGGCTGGGGTCCAGCGTATTCGACTAGTGCCTCGGTGGCGGCTCGGCCCATGGCGGCAGATTTTGCCTTCCATTTTTCCGCCGCGATCAGCCGGTAGGAGGCTCCCCACTGCGGCTTGGAATCTTCGGTTGGCATCATGCAGAAATGCAGGGCCTGTTAGGAATCTCGAATTGCCTTTGTGATACTTTGCGTCCTTCGGGGTTAAAGTTCTTGAGGTTTAAGCCCGCTTCCGTCTGCCATTGGCCAGGGCGATTCGTTTCCGCTTGGGTGCCCCCGTAATTTCACCCGGCTCCCTCCGCTTGGCCGATTTCCACAGCCGCTCCAAATCGTAATACTTCCTCGCCTTTTCCGAAAACACGTGCACGACGAAATCTACGTAATCGAGCAGCACCCAGTCGGCCTGTTTGTAGCCCTCGACGTGTGTGGGATATAAACCTGTCTTTTTCAGTCGCTGTTCCACTTCATCCGCAATGGCCTGAATTTGTCGCGGGTTTGTCCCGCTGCATACCACGAAATAATCGGTAAATGCTCCGGAAGCCTTCTCCAGTTCCAGAATGCTGATCTCTTCGGCTTTCTTTTCCTGGCAGGCGTTAATTGCCTCAGATACCTGTCGCTTCAGATCGTTCTTCTTCATGCAGAGGTTAGTAAGTGGTAGTCACTTGCCATTGTAGCCTTTCGGAACGCGCCGTGGCTGCGGATCTCAAGCCTTCGTGACTCCCTCAATGTCTATCCCGATACAATCCCATTTTCCTGATGTACTCCGCCACCGCTGGATCGAGAAACTTCCCCAGCGGCTTGCCCTTGGACGCAGCCTCGCGAATCGAGGTTGCCGAGATGTTTTGGTGCACTCCTTCCAGCAGGTGAATCGTCACTCCAGGCAGTACAAGGTCTCCAGTGGCTGCCTGTTTGCGGAAAGGATGGGTCACGGCGTCCGCGGGACGCAGAGTTTCGGGAAGCGCATCGGCAACGTCCGCCAGCGAATAGCCTGGGCGGCTGGCCACGATGAACTCGCATTCTCGGAATAGTGCTTGCGGTTCGTGCCACTTGGCAATTTCGCGGAATGCATCAATCCCTATCAGAAAAAAAAGTTTGTCACTCTTCCTTAGCGTCTTCTTAAACTTGTGTACTGTGTCGATTGAATAACTGGCTCCGGCCGGCGATTTGCTTTCCTTCTGCGCCTTCCGCTTTAGCCGCTCACTAAGTGCCTCTGCACTGCTTGCGTCCTCACCCGGCGCTTCGAGCAGCGACGGTATGAATGATTTCTCCGCCGCCGTCGCCAGCACCACCATTGCGTAACGGTGCATATAGGACGCCACTGGCTGCTGCTTGTGTGGAGAAATATTTGCCGGAACGAAATAAATCAGCTTGAGTTCGTACCGCGCTCGCGCAGCCTCCGCCAATGCCAGGTGACCGCGATGCATCGGATCAAATGTTCCCCCAAATAATCCGATGTTCATGTGTTTTGTTCCGGACTGCTGGTTAGTTTCATGGTTTCTTCCGGCTGTTGCAAGTCTTTGTTCCTTCTCTGCCGAAGATCGTAGCTTCCACAGGCCGGCATGATATGGATGTCGCTGCGCCCCGACGTTTCGCCCAAAAGCCTTGCCCAGAGCCTTCGTCCCTATGACGTCGGTCAATTGGGCATTCACCCAATGAACTACCGTAACTCGCTGATTTCTTATTGCAGCAATAGGATTGACTCGTATGCGATTGAACCTCCCCCTTCTTCGCACACGCTACGTCCCTCCTGCCCGGGCGCCGATCTTGCGCTACGGGGTGGCGGTACTTAGCACCACCCTGGCGCTGATCCCAGCGCTGCTCTTCGCCAACGTCGTCGAAGGTCGCCTGGCGGTCTTTGCAGTGGCCGTCATGGTCAGCGCATGGTACGGCGGATGGAAACCCGGCTTGGTGGCCACTTCCTTCGCCCTCACCGTCACCGCCTACTTCTCTCTCACCGGCGATCACACCTCCGGCGAATATCGTACTGCGGTCCTTCAACTGACGCTTTTCGTGTGTGTGGCCCTGCTCATCTGCTGGTTCAACGCTGCTTTGCGCGCTGCTCAGGAAAGTCTTCGCCGCTCGGAAATTAATTTCCGCTCCCTCGTTACCAATGCTCCCTATGGCATCGCCCGCTGCGACGCCGCCGGCACCATGCTCGACGTCAATCCGGCGTTCATTTCAATCCTGGGCTATAGCGATGCCAGTGAGCTCGTCGGCCGCCATCTGGGTACGCTTTATGCCGACGCTCAGCAGTGGTTCCAGCTGGCAGACTATTTTCGTTCGCTGAAGGAGTTTAACGGGCTCGCTGCCGAATGGCTCCGCAAGGACGGCTCCCCAACCGTAGTTCGCATTTCCGGCCGCACTATCTCTGGCGAACACAATACAACCTCATACGAGCTCTTCACCGAGGACGTCACTGAGCGTCGCGCCCTCGAACAGCAGCTTCGTCAGGCCCAAAAAATGGAAGCCATCGGGCGCCTCGCGGGCGGAATTGCACACGATTTCAACAATCTGCTCATGGTGATCTCCGGATACTCCGAGTTCCTGCTGGAGCGACTCGCCCACGATGCCCCGCTGCGCGCTCCGGCACAGGAGATCGCCAACGCTGCCCAGCGCGCCACTTCGCTCACTCGTCAGCTCCTCGCCTTCAGCCGGAAGCAAATGCTGGCTCCCAAGATCATCGACCTCAACGCCATAGTCACAGAAAACCTCAAGATGTTGAACCGTGTGATTGGCGAAGACATTGACCTTGAGATGGTCCCCGGCGCGGATTTGGGTGCTGTAAAAGCCGATCCCGGGCAGATCGAGCAAGTAATCATGAACCTCGCCGTGAACGCACGCGACGCCATGCCTCAAGGCGGAAAACTCACAATACAAACCGCTAATGCCACTCTCGACGAAAACTACGCGCGTTTCCACGATCCGGTGAAGCCCGGCGAGTACGTCATGCTCGCGATCCACGACACCGGCTCCGGCATGGACGCCGAAACCCAGTCTCACATTTTCGAGCCATTCTTCACCACCAAGGGCCCGAAGGGTACCGGACTCGGGCTCTCCACCGTTTATGGAATCATCAAGCAGAGCGGAGGCTACATCTGGGTCGAGACTGAGCCTGACAAGGGCACTACTTTCAAAATATATCTTCCGCTCGCCACTGAAGCCGGTGAACAAGCGCCGCTGCAAGCAGCGGCCGCGGCTTCGCAACCGGAGAGGGGCCTCGAAACGATTCTCGTCGTGGAAGACGAATCCAACCTGCGCCGCCTGGTTCGCCAGTATTTGGAAAATCAGGGGTACGTAGTCCTCGAGGCGTCAGGCGGGGCCGCTGCGATTCGCCTAGCAGTTGCCCACGCGGGCCCCATCCACCTGCTGCTGACCGACGTCATCATGCCGGGCATGAACGGACGCGAACTGGCGCAACGAATTGCTTCCCTCCGTCCTACCACAAAAATTCTTTTCATGTCCGGTTACACGGAGAACGCGATTGGCCACAACGGCACGCTAGACGCAGGCATCAACCTGCTCCAAAAACCCTTTACCCTCCCCGCGCTCAAGAACAAAGCGCGCGAGGTGCTCGATTCCGCATCGCTCCCCTCGGAGGTCACCATGTCTGCTCGCAGTGCTGAACCAGGCAAGACAAAAACCACTTTTCGTGCTCAGCGCTTCAATCTTCAACTCCCTCTCCGTTATCGCCCGCTGGGCCAGGAAGACTGGCGCAAGGGAACGACGGAAAATATAAGCCGCTCCGGTTTGCTGTTCCGCGCCGAAGAAATGCTTCAGCCCAATGCGAAATTGGAAATCAACCTGGTGCTGCCGGTCGAGATTGCCGGGCTCGCCGCAACCGAAGTAGTCTGCCGCGGCGAGGTGGTGCGCTCGGTCGAAGCGGGTGAGTCAGTAAGCCCAGCCTTAGCGGCGAAGATTTTGCAGTATCACTTCCAGCACGGCTCACAACTGCCACAGGCATAGCTGGGAACGTTTGTCGAGAGCGTCAAACCCGCTGCGGCAGGCGTCTCGGATGCGGAAGACTAGTTTAGCGCTTTTGCTGAGACTGTTCTGCCGGACGGCTCGCTGCAGCGCTCTCGAGTTCAGGCTCGCGTAGCTCTCTCACTTTCTTTGCCATCGCCCACTTTAATTCTTCCAGACCTTTGCCGGTGACGGCCGAAATCGGATACAGCTCAAGCGCGTGCTTCTTGCAGTAGCGTTGCAGCTTGTCCAGCTTGTCTTTATTGGCCACATCGATCTTGGATGCGACCATGATCACGGGCTTGCCTTCCAACCCTGCGCCGAAGCTCTTTAGCTCGTTCCGGATCACTTCAACATCCTGACTTGGATCCGGACGCCCACTGGCGTCAGAAACGTCAATCAGATGTAGCAGGAGCCGTGTGCGTTCGATGTGACGTAAGAACTGCGTCCCCAGCCCGGCGCCGCTGTGTGCCCCTTCAATGAGACCCGGAATATCAGCCACCAGAAAACTCTGCTCGTCCGGCAACTGGCCGACCACGACTACTCCCAGGTTTGGCTGTAGCGTCGTAAACGGATAATCCGCAATTTTCGGCCGCGCCGCTGAAATTCGCGAGATCAGCGTGGACTTGCCCACATTCGGAAATCCCACCAATCCCACATCGGCAAGCAGCTTCAGTTCCAAGCGGAAACTCCGCTCCTCACCCGGCTGACCATCTTCGTGCTCGCGCGGGGCCTGATGAACCGACGTAGCAAACCGCGCATTGCCGCGCCCACCACGTCCGCCATGAGCGATTACGATCCGCTCATCCGGACGGGAGAAGTCGTAAACCTTCTCTCCGGTGTCGTCGTCATAAACAATTGTTCCTACCGGAACCTTGAGCACCACGTCAACGCCTTCGCGTCCAGTGCGATTCGAGCCTTCGCCATGGCGTCCCCGATCCGCTTTGTATTCCGGATTGAAGCGGAAGTGCACCAGGGTGTTGTGGCGCTCACTGGATTCCATGATCACATCCCCGCCTTTACCGCCATCCCCACCGGAGGGGCCGCCGCGGGGAACAAACTTTTCACGCCGAAAAGCGACGCAGCCATTGCCGCCGTCGCCTGCTTTGACCCGAATTCTCGCTTCGTCAATGAACATAGTCTTACTTGTGTGGAACAATGCCTTCGTCGGTCATTTTGGCCCGAACCCTACCGATCAGCCAAGCGGCAATTATCAATGCGCGCTTCTCCACCACGCTGGTTTTGGTAGCTGTGCTCACATCAGCCATGGCAGGAGCCTGGCTGGACTATGTACTCAGAACATCTCAGCCACTGCTGTCGGGAGAGAAATGCGAGAGCACCCAATCTTCGGGCGAGGAACCGCTAGCAGCCTGAGCGCAGGAGCGTGATAAACGTTACGCTTTCGCGGTTTCCAGCGACTCGATCATTACGAACTTGCCCATCGCGCCCTTATTCAGAAATTTGATGCGGCCGCTGACCTTCGCGAAGAGAGTGTCATCTTTGCCGCGGCCAACATTCAGCCCGGGCTTCACCCTGGTACCGCGCTGCCGGACGATGATGGTTCCACCCGGCACAACTTGTCCGCCGAATGCCTTGAATCCCAATCGTTGTGCGTTGGAATCACGTCCGTTTCGTGAACTGCCTAATCCTTTTTTATGGGCCATAACTCAATCTCTACTCTCGATCGCCGAGTCGAAAAGTTACTTCTTTTTCTTCGGTGTTGATTTCTTGCCTGCCGATTTCTTTGCCGCTTGCTTGTGATGCTTGGCGGCCGCTTTGTGTGTCTTCGCCTCGACCTTCTTCTCTTCCCCTGCTTCTGTCGCTGGCGCGGCCTTCTTGGGCTTCGCTACTTTCTTTTCCAACGCGGGGGCGGTGAAGGACTGGCCGTCAAACGCAATCTCGGTGATACGCACCGCGGTGAACGGCTGACGATGTCCCCGCCGGCGCTTGTACTGCTTCTTGCGCTTGTAATGGAAAACCAGAATTTTCTCGTGTCGGCCTTCTTCCACCACCTGGCCGACCACGCGCGCTTCCGATTGCGGCCGGGTGATCTCACCCTCGCTGCCGGCTACGGCCAACACGTCGCCAAATTCGATGGTACCGTTCGCAGCAGTGCCCGTTTTTTCTACTCGAATCACATCGCCGGGCGCCACCCGGTACTGCTTGCCACCGGCGCGGATGACCGCGTACATACCTATGCCTCCATCAACTCTACCGCGTACATGGCGCGGCCAGAAAAATTGCAAGTTTCCTGTGCTTGCTCTTTCCGCAGCGGCTCTACTTCCGAAAAACTCGGTCCGAGAATGCGGGCGGCACCAGAACGGTATCCGCAGATACAGGCAAACCTCGTCATTCTATCGCGCGCCGCCAAACCTGGTCAACCAGATGACGTGCCACGGTAGTGTCTTATTAACACTGTGTTAAGACAGTACCACGTGCCACAGAGGCTTTGAATCACAGTGAACTGCTTGAAGAAAACAGTGGCACACCCAGGGCGCCCAGCACTATCCCTGGCCATGGTCCATGAATTAATGAAGTATTCTTCTCCGTGTCTCAGTGGCTCCGTGGCAAATTTTATGCGACAATCTCCCCCCGAATCCGGAGGAAGCCAATGCGCAAACGCTTTTTCACCGTTCTGATTTGCCTAATCGCACTTTGCCTGTCCAGTTTTGCCCAGCACAAAAAATCTGGACGGAAAGCCAACGCGGCCAGTGGGCCCCTCCCCGACAAAGCCCTGATGCAGAAAATATGGGATGGCTGGTCCACCCTTGATCCCTCGAATGTGGCGCAGTACTACGCCAAGGGCGATCACCCTTTTTTCGATATCGCACCGCTCAAGTACAACAGTTGGGAAGAGTACCAGACCGGCGTCGTAAAAGTGCTGGCGGGCTTCAAGAGCGCGAAATTCACCGTTAATGATGACGTCCAGATTCATCCCCACGGCGACCTGGTTTGGGCTACGTCTACGGTCAAAGAAGACGCGACGATGAAGGCTGGCAACAAACACGAGATGGCGACCATCCGCTGGACGGTAATTTGGGAAAAGGTGAACGGGAACTGGCTGATAGTGCACGAGCACACCTCGGAGCCGCTGCAGTAGCGATGTATTCGCTAATAGGCCTTCACAAAAAAATACGTCGTCATCCCCGCGCCGACCAGGATGACGGACCACCGAATCCACGCCTGCGGCATCTTCTGAGCGTAATGTGCTCCGAAGTATCCTCCTAGCAAGGCGCCAATGGTCATAACCAAGGCTTGCGGCCACACCACCGCGCCTGCCACCATGAAAGCCACCGCCGCCACGCCATTGATCACCGCGCCCAGCACGACCTTTAGCGCGTTCATGGCATGAATGTCAGTCATGCCGAGCGCGGCCAGCATGGCCAGGTTCAGAATGCCGAGGCCGCCCCCGAAGTATCCGCCATAGATCGCCACCACTAGCTCGAAAACACACGCTCCCCAAAGCGCGGCGGTCGAAGCATCGTTCGCCAGACTTGAGGAACGTTTTCCACTGAGCCGTTTCCCGAAGGCAAACAGCAGAGTAGCCCCCAGCATGAGCCAGGGAAGGAGGCGCATGAAAGTGTGCGCCGGTGTCCTCAACAGCAAATATGCGCCGATTAGCCCGCCGACCACGCTGGTGACAATGAGAGGCACCATCACGCGCCGCGACATGTTGAGACGGCTGCGGTATGCGCCGCCACTGGCGGTGGTTCCGACCCACAGCGCCACAGTATTGCTGGCATTCGCCGCGATCGGTGGCACTCCGGTGAAAAGCAATGCGGGAAACGCGACGAAGCTTCCGCCGCCGGCGACGGCGTTCAGCACGCCCCCAAACACACCAGCCACGAAGATGATGATGGCGGAGTTCAGGTCCAAGCAGTAGGTGTATCACACGGCGATCACGTCGGCACAGTCGTTGCAGGGTAACAACGTATATTCGATGCGAAGCCTCCCTAGGCAAGCAAACCATCCCTCCCTTCCCGCATCCACTGTGCTGTTTTCCAAGATGGAGGACACATGGGCAAGGATAAGAACGGCAAGAATGGAAAGGGAGGGCTGGCGAACCCGTTTCGCCTGAAACCTCTCGATCCCGAGGACAAGCAGCTGCTTCAGGTAGTGATTGAGACTCCGAAAGGCATTTCCTTATGACTTCGGCTTCATTCCATCCACGGAAGCCGATGACGGCGATCCTATCGATGTCCTGGTGCTGATGGATGAGCCCGCGTTCCTGGGATGCTTACTGAAAGGCAGGATAATCGGAGTTATTGAAGGCGAAGAAATCGAGGATGGGAAGAAGACGCGTAACGACCGGATTGTAGCTATTGAGCAAGCCAATCATAGTTTTGAGGATATAAAACAAATTCATGACCTCGGCCGACATTTTGGGACGAACTCAAAGAGTTTTTCGTGAATTACCACAATCTTGATAAAGAAGACTACCGCGTTCTCGGCGTCAAAGGGCCCGCGGAGGCGCGCAAACTTATCAAGGCTGGAATGCGGTAAAACGCCTGCATGGCAGAACTGAAATACAGAATCGAAAATGTATTGAACGAGACCCGCATCCTGCTCCTGGGAGGCCAAGTCCTTCTGGGATTCACTTACACGGGTTTATTTCGAGCCGGGATTCGATCGCTTGCCGCGCGAGGCGCAGATCGTCCAGACACTCGGACTTGTGGTCCTCACCGCAGGTCTGGGATGGCTGACATCCCCGGCATCATTCCACCAGATCGCTGAGCGTGGGGAAGAAACTCTCCGCGTCCATGATTTCACCAACCGAATTCTCGACTGGGGACTGCTTCCCTTTGCGCTTGGAATTGGCCTTGCCCTCTATCCGCTCTCGGTTGCCATGCGGGCGCCGCATCCCGCAATTATGGCCTCAATAGGAGCGCTCTTGCGCTCTCCTTGTGGTACGCGTTCTCGTTTTTCTCCGTAAGCGTTAAGCAGGAGGACGTCAGACGAGAACTGCAGGACGAAGGGCGGCGCCAACGGGAACAGAGGCCATCCGACTTGGACCACAGAATCAAAATAGTTCTGATCGAATGCCGGATGGCGCTTCCCGGAGCGCAGGCGCTGCTTGGCTTTCAGTTGGCCAACGTATTTACGCAGGGGTTCGAGAAGCTTCCCCGATCCTCGCAATGGATTCATTTTGGCAGCCTGCTGTCCACCATGATCTGCACCATCCTGCTGATCGCGCCAGCGCCATACCACCGCATCGCCGAGGGGGGCGAGGATACCGAACACTTCCACAAGGTAGCCAGCAGGTTTCTGCTGGGCGCGCTGGTTTTTCTGGCTCCCGGCATGGCAGGCGATCTTCTGATCGTGCTCCGCAAGTCAGCGGGTCACTCGTTCTGGCTGGTATCGCGTCGGGACTGCTGCTGGCCGCGTTTTATGGGCTGTGATTTGGGCTGAGCGCATGGGCAAGGCGGAGCTCGTACTAACCCCTTCATAAAGCCTGCCACATTCTCCGCCTGAGAACATCGTCTTCGGCATTTCCGCCGCTGCAATCTGTTCTCCAGTCTGCACCGGCAGGGACCCGAAAGGATCCCTTCTTTGCGTTCGAGTCCGTTTGTAGTAGAAAGGAGCTCCTTCAGCGGACAGCCTGTCCGTCGTGAGGTTTTGCATGAAATACGTTTTCTCCGCGCTAATTTTCTTGGTTTCGTGGGCACTTTCACCCGCGTCGGGTACGGACGATTGGCCGACCAAGGGTTGGCGGAAAGCGACTCCGGAATCTATGGGGATTGATGAAGCAATGCTGTCGGCGTTCGATGCCGATCTTGCCAGCGGCAAATATCCGCTGGTAGACAGCATGACGGTCATTCGCTGCGGCGAGGTTGTGTATCAACGAAAGTATTCGCATGACTACGGCAAGGTCTTTGCGAAGGAAGCCCACGAGAAGGGTCCGCTGAACGCGCATCTCGCTGGCCCCTACAATTACTTCGACCCGGCCTGGCCCCCGTACTATCACGGGACTGACGAACACAGCATGCAATCGGTGTCGAAGAGTGTGACCAGCGCGACATTGGGCATTGCCATTACCCGGAAGGACTTCAAAGGGAGCCTGGAAACTCCGGTCCTTAAATATTTCAACAACTCAACGGTGAAGAACCTGGACGAGCGCAAGCGTCGCATGACGATTCGCGATGTGCTGACAATGTCAACTGGACTGGATTGGAATGAGGATGTCGCGTATAACGACCCGAAGAACGCAGCCAGCCTGATGGAGGCCACCGACGACTGGGTGCAATTCGTGATCGACTTGCCAATGGCGCACGATCCGGGAACAGTGTTTGCCTACAGCAGCGGGGCCACAGAGTTGCTGGCGTATATTTTCCAGAAAGACACCGGGCAGGACATTGAGGAATACGCCAAAAATACTTGTTCACACCGCTTGGCATTGAACATTACTACTGGAAACCTACTCCAAAAGGATTGCCAGATACGGAGGGCGGGCTTTTCCTACGGGCGGAAGACCTGGCAAAAATTGGATATCTGTATCTCCACAACGGAGTGTGGGACGGCAAGCAGATCGTATCGGCAGACTGGGTGAAGCAATCGCTGACGCCTGCCATAGATGCCGGCGACGGCTGGAAATATGGCTTTCAGTGGGGGCTTTTGCCCCATGGCAATCCACAGCGGTTGATGTTTGCAGGGCTAGGATTCGGCGGGCAGACTGTGCAAGTTGTACCGGAAGAAAATCTAATCATGGTCTTCACCGGCTGGAACATCCTGGGCAACACAAACTCCATTGAGCGCGATCCTATTAAGTGCATTCTGCCGGGTCTACGCCCCCACGGTTGTGCACTTGGCATTCACTGAGGGGATCACCAAGCCGCGTCTCGGCCGACGCGGCACTCTATAGAACCCTCGAAACTTCATCAGGAATTCTCAGTTGGTAAACGTCTGATTTAAACGGTTAGGCGGCACAAGAGAGGAGTTATCCCCAGCTTCGCATAATCGGCCCTGGCTTGTTGTAGGACGCGATGCCGGAGTCGTCGTTTTTTCAGAGTGCGAACCTACGCACCGGCCGCGGATGGCCACTCGCCTGGCTGCTTCGCCGGGGCCAGCGCGATCAGGGCTACACCGATGATAACGAGCCCGGCCGCGGCGCCCAGCAGACCTCCGCGTTCGCTCGGAATATGAACTGCCAGCACGGCCATAACCACGCCGTGAGCGAAGCTCGACCACGCTGCAAAGGCGATCAGGCTGCGATTCGCCGATGGATTACGTACTGCCATCAGCAGGAAAATGCCAAGCGCGAAATACAGGCTGAGCATCATGTCATCGCCGTAGTCCGACTTATTCAGTTTCCATAAAGACATCGCCAGGGGGTAAATGCCAGCCGAAAACAGCAATCCCACCAACACCAGGACAACCTTCAGCGCCCATTCTCGATTCATGGTGCCCTCCTCCTGTCAAGCGATCGTTGGCGAGAAATCGCCGTTACGCCAGCCACCGCAGTTCTACCTATTTATCTGTTCCAAAACCCGCAGCAGTTCCCCAATATTTGGCAACTGATCCAGCGGATAGACTTTGGCAAACGCGATCTTCCCGTTCTTATCCACGATAAACGCTGCCCGCTCACAAATACCCGGCACCGGAGGCCCTTCGCGCAAGATGCCGTACTTCTGTGTCACCTCGCCATGTGGATAAAAATCCGAGCACAGCGGCAGCTTGACGTCGCCAATTTCTTTTTTCTGCCACGCTTGGTGGCTGAGGATTGAATCTACGCTGATGTCCACGACCTGGGCATCGAGTGCCGCCATCTTCTCCCGGTTGGAGTCAAACGCCGGCACCTGCGCTGCTCAAGTCGGAGTCCAGTCCAGAGGATGAAATGCCACCACAACATGTTTCTTTCCCCGAAAATCACTAAGCTTCACTCTGAACTTCTGATCGCCCGTCACCGCCGGCAGATCGAAGTCCGGGGCCATGTCTCCAACTTTCACCGGCATCACTCGCGTCCTTCCTCGTCATCCCACATCAAAAAATTAAGGGCGACCTTTCGGCCGCCCCTTGCGTTTCTCAACGCTCGTGGAGTTAGACAGGCTTTACGTTCTCGGCTTGCCACCCTTTCGGGCCTTTTACCACGTCAAACTGCACCTGCTGACCTTCTTGCAGGCTGCGGAATCCGGCTGCCTGAATCGCCGAGAAATGAACGAACACATCCTCGCCGTTCTGACGGCTGATGAACCCATAGCCCTTTGCATCGTTAAACCACTTTACTGTTCCTGTTTCCATTGTGTTGCTTAGTCCTTTTTTCTTGAAGTATTTGCGCTGGAACTCGCAGACTTCTGCAAGGCAGGTCACGCTTTGGAGCGGAGAAACTGCTTACAATCGCAAAGATCAAACGCGGCTACATTGTACCTTCCACGTCAACTAATTTCCAGAGTACAAGAGTAACTAACGTATTTTCTATAGCTTGGTGAGCTTTGCACTGGAGCTGGTGTAGCACTACTTTCAGTGCAACGGGATTCGTTAATTACCTAAACCGTTCATATCGACGGATCGTCGGACGACATGGCCATATCTGCAATTCCGCCTTTGCAACTTTCGCCAATTCCCTTCATCATGAACACATGCGTTCCGGCTTCCTCGCTCTCATCCTGACTCTCTCCACGGTCGTATCCGCCGGTGTCCTCGAAGATGTCCGCGATGCGCTCGACCATAACAATTTCAGCGCCGCGGAAGCCACTCTCCGCTCCTACCGCTCTCAACACAGTGCCGATCCCCAGTATCTTGAAGCTCTGTCCTGGATGGCACGCGCCACCCTTGCCGCGCGCCAGTACAAACAGGCGGACACGTATGCGCGCCAGACTGAAACTCTCATCGCCCAGCAGCTAAAGCACCGCTCCCTGGATGCCGAACCGCACTTGCCCATCGCCCTCGGTGCCGCCATTGAGGTCGAATCTCAAGCGCTCGCCGCGCAGGGTGATCGCAGCCAAGCCGTCGCTCTCCTCGAAACTGCTTTGCGCAATTACGGAAGCACTTCGATCCGCGCCCGTCTGCAGAAAAACTTCAACCTGCTCAGCTTCGAGGGCAAAGCCGCTCCGCCGCTCCACATCGCCAAATATATTGGACCCAAGCCACCCTCGCTAACCCAGCTTCAAGGATCGCCGGTACTACTTTTCTTCTGGGCCCACTGGTGCGGTGACTGCAAATTTGAGGCGCCCATCATTACTCGCCTCAAGAATGAGTTCGCATCAAAAGGACTGCGAGTGATCGGCCCAACCCAACTCTATGGCTACGCCGCGCAAGGTGATGACGCGCCACCTCAAAAAGAACTGGCATACATCGACGCCGTCCGCCAGCGCTATTACTCCGGACTGCTCGACATGCCAGTTCCAGTGAGCAAAGCCAATTTCAATACCTATGGCGCCAGCACAACGCCCACCCTCGTACTACTCAATCGCTCGGGCCACGTCGCGCTCTACCACCCCGGAGCCATGCCCTACGACGACCTCCGCTCCGCCATCGAAAAAGTCGTGAATAATTAATTGCTGAACATTGGGCGAGAGTATCCGTGCCCTCAAGCAACAAACCGGCCCCTATCTCCCACTGTAGAGGTTTTTTCTGGGACAATCTCGCTTGTGCCACCTTGAAACCCATCCCGGGCTGCGGCACTTTGTCCACCGTTAACTGTTCAGATTCTTATCAGCTCTGATGCTGGCCGCCACTCATCTCATGGGCCAGAACATCGAATATGAAGGCACCTTCTACAAATTAAAAAGGCGGCCAAAGGCCGCCCGACTTCCCAATCTCTTTTTTCAATGACCGCGTATTTTACCGCGAAATCCCATGCCCCGCGGCCAGCATCCCACTGATCTTCTCCAGCAGCGCATCGATGCTCCGCCCGGTCTCGAGGTTCGCATCCACATAAGGATGCCGCTCCCCATCGGTGTGCATCACCAGCACGCGTGTCCCCTGATGGAATTTCTTGACCATGTAGGGCAGGTGGTGCCGGTCGTTCTTGCTCAACGTCGGACCAAGCACTACCAGGTCGAACGCGTCCCGCCGCAGCGCCTCTTCCACACCTTTGCGCCCGACAGCGGTGTCCACATGATGTCCGGCGCTTTGAATGGTAACTGCGTGGGCGGCGACGACATCCTCATCGCCTTCGCCATAAAGGATCTTCAGCTTGAATCCGGATTTGGTGCTACTCGATTTCGATAATCCAGATTTTGCCGCTGTTGCCGGCGACGCCTGCGAGGACGACGATTTTGAGGATAACGATTTCGAAGATGACGAGTTCGATGACGACGATTTCGATGACGCAGCGTTTGACATATTAGCGGCCAGGCCTTTCCCCTTCTTCACCTGCGCGCTAACGGTAGCAATCCCCGATGGACGTGAGAATGTAACGGAAGACCCGGCACGAATGGGACAAAGCGCAGGGGCGCTAAACGGTTGCTCTGTTTCGGCCAACGGCTGCCGTTGCAGCGTCTCGATAAATAGCCGCCAAGACTTGACTTACACTCGCAGAAGACTAAAGTGTCCCGCAGGCCAACACGAAGGTGAACAGAAGATGAACCTCAACCCCGCTGTTCTCTATCTCGGCGCATTTGGCATCGGAGTCATCGCAGGCCTGCGCTCCTTAACCGCGCTGGCTGCCACCTGCTGGGCGGCGCACTGGGGATGGCTCGACCTCAGCAACTCCCGCCTCGCATTCTTCAGCTCCACCGGCACCGCCGTTTTCATCTCGCTGTTGGCCCTTGCCGAACTGGTCGCCGACAAGCTGCCTTCCACCCCAAATCGCACCGTTCCGGTCGGTCTCGTAGCCCGCATTGTAACGGGAGGCCTCTCGGCTTCCGTGATCTTTGCGTCGGCGCATCAACCCATCGCCCCGGGAGCGATCCTGGGTGCCCTCGGCGGTATTGCCGGCGCGTTTGCCGGATACCAAGCGCGCCATCGCCTGGTAACCACTCAGCGCTGGCCCGACTTCGCCGTAGCCCTCGCCGAAGACGCTCTGGCAGTAGGCGGAGGCTTCCTACTCGTCTCTCATCTGTTTTAGGAACTGGACAACTGAAGGTGAGGATACTGATCACGCGGCACGGGACCAGTCATGTCTCGCTTAACAACTATTGCGGCAACCCCATCCGCCGCAGCAAATCTACATACCGTGGATCAGAGCGCAGCCCCTCAAAGGCGTCTTCATCCTTGATATATTCCATGCGTCCCGAGTGCTCCCTGTAAGCCTTTTCCAGATATTCGAAGGTATGGTCAAGGTCACCCATCACAGCGTAGAAAACCGCTATCCCGTAGGGCGACACGTATTCCGTCCGCGATTTCTTCATCAAAAACTCAATCATCGCTGAGCACGCGCCTTTTAGTCCCGCTTTACCATATCCAGCGCGGAGGGTCTCGGCTGCGTCGGCGCGTCCGCCCTTCAACTGACTCGTCGCTAAGTCCGCTATGAATGCCTCCTGATTCCCTTGACGCCAACGCGTCCAGGCTCGGTAACCGTAGCCGGTGGCAAAGTCGGGATCGGATGCAATCAGCTTGTTCAATTCCCCTATTGCCTCGTCACCACGGGCGGCTAGGGGTTATCTGCAGCATCTTGTTGGGCCGATCTTTTCGAAATAAGTCGTCGAAGGACATGGCCTTTCCACATCCACAATCCCGAAAGGACCATTACAGGAAGGAAGACAAACCGAGTTGCGGGGGCATAGTTTGGAAGTTTTTCAAACGGACTATAAATATAACCGAGTATCGGAATGGCAAAGACGATGTGAATCCAGCGAAAAATCGAACGTTGGGTGGCATTATTCATGGTCGCCTCCGCGAGCGTGGTCGGTGCATTGTTTTGCGATCCCCTCGATTCACGACTTTTGAGCCGCCTGAGGCGGCTAGTTGGGCGTTTCAATACCGAACTGCTTTGCGTACTCGGCGTTCAATCTCTGCCAGCCGCCGAACTTCATGGCCTCGGCGCCGACGATGCGTCCAATCGGCTCAGCCGCGAGGAGCCGCTCAAGGACGTCGAAGCAAATGTGCCAGCCCGCGGCCCCCCACGAGATGAAGCGGCGATCGATGTTGTGCCACAGCGTCAGGCGCGTGCCGCTGCCAAAGGCTTCGAGTTCCCACCGGATATCGCTGTACTCAAGCACCTTGGGAGCGTCGGCTCGCGTCACTCTTGTTTCGGAAACCTGCGGCGTTCCCACCCAGGTGAGATTCACCGTTCCAACCGTACCCAGGCTCCCATCGACGTCGAAGGGCGCCCACTCGCGCAGATGCGCCGGGTCGGTGAGCGCCCGCCAGACTTTTTCCGGCGGGTGGCGCAGTTCTCTGACGAGAATGAGCGTCCACTTCTCTCCGTCCTTTCGTACCTGCGCCCCGCTGGCCGGACCCGGTGTGTATTGCCCGCGATCGGTCATCTTCTTCTCCTTGTCTTCCTTTTCGTCTGTGTTAATTGATCCATGCGGTCGAGGTGGCGTTCGAGAGCATCTACATGAGCGGACCAGAACCGGCGGAACGGAGCCAGCCAGGCATCCACCTCCTGAAGCGGTTCAGGTTTCAGACGGTAGAGACGGCGCTGCGCGTCCACCGTGGATTCTACGAAACCGGCCTCTCGCAGCACTCGCAGGTGCTTTGACACGGTCGGCTGCGGCATACGAAGTTGACGCTCGATCTCTCCAACCGACTGTTGTGACGAGACCAGGAGGCTCAATATCGCGCGGCGGTTCGGCTCCGCAATGATTTCGAACACAGATTCCATCCTCCTGATATACCCCACAGAGCATATACGTGTCAAGGTATATAAAGGACTGGGGGACCACGCAACGGTTTCAGTAGGCGTGCGGGGATGCACCGTCTGATGCGTTTTTGGCGGGTGCGATTCAGAGGGCTGCGCGCTCCGGCCGCTTCACCGTTGAGGCGGGGACAAGGGCTGCCGCCCCTTTCCCCGCGCCCCTTTCTCCGCTAGCGACGCTCTGCCTCCGCTGCGCTCCGGACAAGTTCTCTTGAGGAAGCCGAACACTTTCCAGCACAATCGAGAAGCCAGCGTCGCTACGCTCCGATGGTGTTCGGGATCATCCCGGAATGCCGTTCGGCTTCCCTCCGGAACGAGCGTTCAGCTTCACCGGAATCCCCAGAAGCTGCGGTTCCTACGGCCTTTCACCTCGCTGAGGCGAGACGTGCCGTTCTGGAACGTTGCCTCCGGCCTCGAACCTCTTTGTCAGATAGCGATCCAGATGGGATTGCGCGGTGAGGAGAGCCTCGCGATTACGCTCTAAGCGGCTGATCATCAGCACGCCTTCCAAAGATGGCAGAAGCGACCCGTCGGTCACAAACTATCACACGGAGTATTTATTGGAGGGAGAGCCTATCCGCCAAATCGCGCCCCTCCTTTCAGCATGTACGCGATTCCACGGGAACTTTTGACGAGTTGCTGAAAGAAGGAGATGCGTTTGGGCTGACGTGATAACAGCGCGGGCTAGGCGCCTCGTCCAGCCGGATTAGTAACGGCTTCTCGCACCCAACAACTGACCACGAGTGACCTATTTCTTCTTCCCCTTCAGCATCTCAATCACCCGATCAAAATCCTCCAGCGTCGCGTACTCCAGCACGATCTTGCCTTTGCCCTTGCGGTCGCGGATGCGCACACGCATGCCCAGAATCGCCTCCAGCTCTCTTTGCACCGACCGGACATTCGGATCGACCCAACGTGCGCCGCCTCCCTGCTGGGCCTGCTTTTTTTTCGGGAGATACGCGTGGATGCACAAATCTTCGATTTGCTCCACCGACATATGCTTGCGCACCGCTTCATCGGCCAGCTTGGCAATCAACTCCGCATCCTGAAATTGCAATAAGACTCGCGCTTCGCTAAATCCCAACTGGCCCACGCTCAGGTACTGTTTGACGTTCGGCGGCAGCCTCAGCAGCCGCATGTAATTCGACACTGACTCGCGCGACAGGCCCACTCGCTCCCCAATTTGCTCCTGCGTCATTTTGAAATCCTGGCTCAGCTTGGCAAAGGCGGAGGCCTGCTCCATGCAATTCAGGTCCTGCCGCTGCAAATTCTCGATGACGGTCATCTCCGCCGCCTGCTGGTCGGAGACATGCCGAACGATCGCCGGAATCTTTTCCTTGCCCGCCAGTTTCGACGCCCGCATGCGCCGTTCGCCCGTGATCAGCACATACCGCCCTTCCGGGCCCGGACGAACCACAATCGGCTGAATCACACCATGCGCTTTGATCGACTCTGCCAGTTCCTCCAACTCCTCCTCAGGAAACCTGCTGCGCGTCTGGTATGGATTGTGATCAATGTGATCGAGCGCCAGTTGCAGCACCGACGTTCCGTCCGGAGGCTTGGCCATCGCATGAATTTCAGCCAGGGTGGTGGAGAACTGCGCCGTCGCCCCGGTCAAAACCGCGATCCGCTCAGCTGCGACACTGCCTACACCGGCAGCGCTGGCTGCTGCGCCAGTCGCAGCCGCGTGATTCGCTCCCGCAGTATTGTCCGACACCATGCGAGACACTCCCGGCAGCAACGACGCCAGCCCGCGTCCCAACGCCCGTCTCTTGTCCGGCGCCGCCGGAGCTTCTTTTCCTGCACCGGCATTTTCTTTCCCAGAATTTTCCGCCGCCGTCTTTTCTACTGTCGCTGTTTTATCCAAGATTTTTTCTCCCTAACTGTCATCTACCGATGCGTATGAGCGAGACGCTGTTCATGTGGCCAACAATGTTCACTGGGCAACGATGTCCATGTCACCAACAATATTCATGTGGCAAACGATGTGTGCACGTGTGGGGACGTGGCACTCTTGCCCGTCCATGCCGAGCCATGCTCGGCCAGCTTTCCTCGCCAGCTTAAAATCCTTCCCCGAGGCAACATCGACACACATCAATCTATACATTGATAACCATAAATATAGGTCCATCGCGATATATCACGCACTCTTATCCATCTCCTCCGCGGGATGCTCCTCTGCTGCCGTCTCTCCCGTCCCTGCCGCCGGCTCGACCGATTCCACCGGCATCGACGTCGCCCCCTCGCCTGCGCCCGCGGCGGCTGCCGCCTCCCGCGCAGCGACGTAGTGGCCAATGATCTCCTTCGCTAGCCGGATGTAACTCTCGGCTCCCTTCGACTTCGGGTCATACACCAGCGCCGCCTTGCCATGGCTGGGCGCTTCAGCCAGGCGAATGTTCCGCGGGATGGTCGTCACACACAACTTCTCCCCAAAAAATTTCTTAAGCTCCGCGGTCACCTGTTGCGCCAGGTTGGTGCGCTCATCAAACATAGTGAGCACCACGCCCTCGATCGCCAGCTCAGTGTTGAAGCTCGCGCGAATTCTTTCCACGCTGTCCAGCAGCTCCGAGATTCCTTCCAGCGCAAAGTATTCCGCCTGCATCGGGATCAGCACGGTGTCTGCGGCCACCAGTGCATTCAAGGTAAGCAGATCGAGCGCCGGAGGACAGTCCAGCACGATGAACTCGAAGCGCTGGTAAATCGGTGCCAGCGCATCCCGCAAGCGGAACTCGCGGCGGTCCGCATCCACCAGCTCGAGGTTGGCACCAATAAGATTCTTGTGCCCAGGAATAATCCAGAGCTGCTCAAGCTGCGTCGGCAACAGAGCTTCCTCAGCCGAGCCTTCGCCCATGAGCAGATGATAGGTGCTGATTCGTTCAGGGTCTTTGACCAAGCCGAGGCCGCTGGTGGCGTTCGACTGCGGATCGCAGTCAATGAGCAGAGTATTCACCTCTGCTGCGGCGAATGACGAGGCCAGATTGATGGCAGTCGTAGTCTTACCTACGCCGCCCTTCTGGTTGGCTACCGCGATAACGCGTCCCATTTAGTTTTTGGAGAATCGAGAGATGGTCGCAGCATAATGCGAATCGTCACGCGACTGCAATCAGAAATTGTGTGCAAAACAAAAAGAAGTGTGCAAAACGAAGCAGAGTTCTACATATAGACAACGTTCCACGTGGAACATTGCCCCCATGACTCCCTGACAACTTCTTAGAGCGGTTCGTCGATGGACCATTTGACGGGCGTCAACGCCCAACCGGTTGGGGGTCTCGTGAACCGGAGGGGAGAGTGTTCCACGTGGAACATTGGATCGTATATTAAGGAACATGACGTCCCTCGGCAGTGCAGCATCTCAGACTTGGCGATCATTTGAGCGAATGTTCCACGTGGAACATTGGAGAGACAGTTCTCGCAGAGTGTTCCACGTGGAACATTTAATCGTATCGACCTTAACACCCTGGGCGTGCATCATCATCCCAAGGCTTGGTGATCACTTGAGCGAAGAGATTGGCGACTTTCAGCACAATGTTCCACGTGGAACATTACTACGATTGCAATCCTTCACCGGCAAATGTGGTAGGCACACTTCTTAACCGCTTAACCGCGTGGAATGTTTACCATGTTGGTTCGCTCTAGCAATACATTCCCACTTTTCGGTCTTCACGTCGCGCAACGTCGTCGTGCGAACGGCGAATATGGGTCGCAGAGCAAGCTTTCGT
>Ga0209802_1000267_pt1 | contig 40095 bp, 41 predicted proteins | sample GraSoiAngelo_129_FD_185886 | JGI IMG/M metagenome (GOLD analysis project Ga0209802, IMG submission 185886) | Grasslands soil microbial communities from the Angelo Coastal Reserve, California, USA - 14_0927_12_40cm (SPAdes) (version 2) | ecosystem: Environmental > Terrestrial > Soil > Grasslands ...
ATCTAGCCTGACGTTCCTCAATTCCTCACGCTACTGATTCGAGATGATGATTTGTCTTGTAGAGATAAATGTTGTAGATTGACCGTGGAGATTTCTAGGTCAGTCTTTATTGTTTGACGAAGTGTTTGCAGTTGTCGCAATACCATTGCATCATTAATGGATCCCAGCGTAACGGTCGTCCACACGTTGGGCAGCGACCGTACTGCATTTGAGAACTGGAGGAAGCTCCTCTTCCTTGTCGTTGTTGAAGGAACAGATAACCGACAAGGAACCCGATTGCGACACCGACGGCTAGGCCCAGGATGCCAGCCAGAAGACTTGGTGAGAGACCGAATGCGGAGAGGTTGCTTGCAGCCTGAGCATTAGTTGCCGCGTCAACTGAATCTTGCACCGCGCCCTTGTAGTCCATCTTATCGTACTTCTGGTTCGCGCGACTAATTGCACTGTTCGCGTTTGCTATTTGACCAGCGTTGAACAGGTTCGCGGAGGTGGCGCTAAGCTCGGACTGGGCGAAGCCCAGCAACGCATCACTTATTCCTCTGAGGATCGTGTCATGATCGAACTGGCTGTACTGAGTCGAGGCACTGTAATACGCCATTACAGTGTCGGTGAAGTCCTCCGTACTATCGTAGATGAAGGGATGGTTTAAGCCCATCATGTGCCCGAATTCATGAGTAAGTGTTGCAGTGAAACCGACGCCAACATCATGATTTAGGAGCGCCTGTGCGTTTGCGTTCAAGTTGTATTCTCCGTGGCTAGCCAGGACCATATCGGGCAATGCCACACCAAAGATCGAGTCGACGCTACCGTGATTATGACTGGTTGGCATGAAAACGTCGCCCTTACCAGTGAATCCAAAGTTGTAGTCGCCCTTGAAAGCGAATACAAATGCTGGAATGTCTATCTTTGACGTGTCACTCTGAACTGTGATCCACTTCTTGATGTTCCCTTGTCCATTGCCCCCTGTCCTCAACCATTCATAGACAGGCCTTGCGTCGACAACGTGATGGTGAATATTCGGATCGATGAGTCCAGCCGAGTCATGAATCACTTTTGCAAGGTCGGGATAGTCATCAGTTCTCAGGAACTTTGCGTCAACGGTCACAGTGGCAAATGGCAGGAGCCCTGCCAAGGCGGTTTGTATGCGCGTGGTGTTGACGGTCTTATCCATCGCGGGTCCCAGTGCTCGTTCAGCGGCAGTTCTATTGTCGAACGCGAACAGATGGAAACTGTATTGCCTGGAGTAAGTTACAGGGTACAAAACGTCGGCGGCGAACAGGTTGAGTACTGCACCTGAGACGTAGTCGGCTACTACCTCTGTCGTCCATGTCTTAGCGTAGGGAGATGTCAGGGTCACGTTGTTAACTCCGGATGCGACCTGGAGGGGAAGGTCGCCAGTCCAGTAGCTTGGTCCGGCGGACATGTCGATGTAGTAGAACCGGTAATTGCCTCCCCAAGCAGTCATGTAATGACGTGTCTGCGGTTCTTGAAGATCCAAGTCTGTAGTGGTCCGGTTGTAGTAGTGCACTGTCGCCGTGCAATTCGGTGAACAGGGACTGCTGATCTGCCGCCTATCCTGTTGATACTGGGTGTATGTGAACGAGGGGACACTGGGGAAGTTGTGGAGATCCGCGATGAACAGGGTATAGCCAGGGACTGGGGCGGTCCCGTAAAGATCCGAGTTGGATGCGAAATAGTTCTCGACTCTGCTGGCGTTGTAGAAAGTGTTCTGAACGTACCTTATGTCGCTCGTTGCATTGTTGAAATATGGATTGAAGGTGTACGGGGTGGATAACGCCAATCGGTCATGCACTTCTTGAATCCCTGAGCCCAAGTAGCTCACGAAGTTGGATACAACGCTCGTGTTAGCGAATACTGTTTGATAATTGAAGTTGAACTGTACCCCGGTGTTAACGGAGCCTTGGAGCACTGACTGGTACTTTACTTTCGGAACATTTAGGTCACTCACCAGGTAGGATCCGTCGATCTGGGAGGAATTGATTCCGAGAAAGACCAGTTTGATAGTCAAGGTTGGCTGCCTGAAACCTGAAGAGTAAGACACTCCGGATGTGGTAATCTGGTGCAATCCAGATTCAAACTGCACAGTGGTGAGGAGAATCAGAGTGAAGACAATAATCGATAGTGTCCGTTTCCTACTCAAGAAAACAAGACCAATTCCTATACAGGCGAGCCGGACCTCTTGGTTGGATTTAAAGATGGTCAGAACTTAGGAGGGCATCACAGGAATCATCAGGCTTCCTCTAGTGACGATCAATACCTTGCTATCCTTTCCTTCTGCACGGATCGCGGATTGAACACCAGCACTGACGGTCCTTGAGGGCTTCAATCCGAATGATCTCGTGTATACATCCGGGAGTACGGAGACTAGTTGGACGCGCGATTTTTCGAGTGCTTCCTTCAGTAATAATGCGACGTGTCCGCCTAGTTTGAAATCGTGCTTGAGTTCATTCTGAAGCGTCTTTCGATCTTCGCTGTTCTTCGAGAATCGAAGGAAATTATCATCACCAATCCCTTGTTTGCACTCGCCCGCGAGGACTATCGTTGAGGCATCACGTTTCAGAACGTTCCAGAGGAAAGGAAGGACTCTCACTGCATGGTAAAGATCGTTCGAGTACTCGGGTCCGTCTGATGAGACGACGATTATCTCTGGACGATTCTCGATCGGACGGGAGTGTTCTCGTGTAAAGTGGGCGACCGCTTCCTTGAAAGTCGGCTCTACATCACCCGAGTAAATGGCTGAAACTCCATTCCATTCGTCTGGGACCAGAGTTACGAGATATGTGGATCCCAGCATTCGAGAAGCTTCTAGAGAATCTAGGTACACCGGGTTTTCAGAGTAATGCAATGGATCGGCCTGATGATTCAATGAGAGACTCCTGTTTGCCTCAATAGTCGGCAACGAGGATACACCGGGAATAACGAGATCTGGACCGCCGGCAAAACTACTGGCGAAGTGAGGCTGAACCATACCAACCAGGATCTTTACGTCGCAAGAGTGGATCCCCTGATAGATCGAGACGCGAGTCCCGTGATTGGTCCTGCCCACCTCAACGAATGTGTCCTCTTGTGGATTGATTTTCTTCCATTCAGATTGGATCTGCGATGAGTGTCTTGCCCGAACGAAGACCCTTACTTCCCGTGCGCCCAGGCTGGAGAGGGGGGATTGGAGATCGTTCACGATGGTCTTAAGACTCGTCTCTGGGATCGCAGGGTCAACTACAATTCCTATCGTAGAGCCTTGCTTCACCAGAGCACTGAGGGAGATATTCCCTACTGGATTCTCGATTGACTTCCCCATCATCGTACTGATGTCAGGAGTGTTTGCGGCAGGTTTAGCAGGTTCTAGGATGCGGTAGAAGTTCGTATCTGGGACTCGGACTGGAACCTCTGTCGTGCCGTAAGGTACCCAGAACTCCAAGAGCTATCGAAGGTTGCAGTGGAGAAGCTCGTCTTTAAATCGCTATTCACTCACAAGCTCGAAACGCGACGGTATACCGGTATTATGCACTCGTCTAGTAACGTCGAAGAGGAGGAGCTTGCGAAGGTATTGCTTCACACTGGCAGCCTCAAGTTCGGACTATTCACCCTATCAGGCGGAAAGCTAAGCCAGTACTACCTGGACATGCGTGTGATACCGAGTTTTCCGGGAGCATTCCAATCCGCCACGAAACTCCTGACGACAAACGCCCGTAAGATAGACGGAGTCGATAAGGTCGGCGGTATACCCACAGGCGGATTGGTCTGGGCCTCCGTCCTTGCCTACAATCTAACTAAGCCTCTCGTGTATGCCCGGAAGGAGATCAAGCATCATGGACGTGAGAAGATGGTTGAAGGCGTCTTGATTCCGGGGGAAAGAGTGCTGGTGATTGATGATGTTGTGACTAGTGGTAAGAGTATCTCGAATGCTGCATCAAGCCTCCGGGCAGAAGGAGGCGTCGTGGAGGATGTGCTGGTACTGTTAGATAGAGAAGAAGGGGGAGAGGAGAATCTGAAGAAGGAAGGGTTGAGGCTTCATTCCGTCGCCAAAATATCGAACATTGCGAGGAGACTGTTTGACATTCAAGCGATAAACAAGTCTCAATACGACGGAATAGTCGAGAGCACGAAGAGACGATCTAGAAGCGAGAAGACTGCCGAGTGACCACTCCTCCAACAAGCCAACTCGCATCCCCGCTATCGAGAAAACGTCTCCTTCCTATTACAAGACATCGATTGGACAATGGTTTGGAGGTTCTCGTTAGGGAGATTCCAAACGCGGCCGTGTCAGGATGCTGGACACTGTATCGTGTCGGATCTCGTAATGAGCGGCTCGGCATCACAGGGACCAGTCATATGGTCGAGCATATGCTGTTCAAGGGAGGGGGCAAACTCGGCAAGGGAGACATCGGCAAGCTCGTAAGCCGGTTAGGCGGCGAGTACAACGGGTTCACGACCAAGGACTTTACCGCGTACTATGAGATTCTGCCAGCGGATCAGATCGAGACCGGTCTGATGATCGAGGCGGAGAGGATGGCGAATGCAGCGTTCGACCCGAAGGAGGTCGACTCGGAACGAACTGTGATGCTCTCTGAGAGAGAGGGAAATGAGAATGATCCCGAGTTCCAGACGCTGGAGGAATTGTTCCTATCAGCCTACCGGATTCATCCATACCGATGGTCCGAGGGCGGATTGAAACAAGATATTATGCGGATTAACAGGGAAGACTTGGTCGATTATTATCACAGGTACTACGTGCCGAGCAATGCTGTGCTTGTTGTCGTGGGTCCCTATCCCGCGTCCCAGGTCATTCCGAAAGTTGAAGGCTACTTTGGCAACTTAGCGGCGAAGAAGCCGCCTTCCGATCCTGTCAATGTGGAGCCCGCCCAGGTCGGCGAGAGGCGCGTGGAGCTCAAGGTTCCTTCAGAAGCTGACTACTTGAAAGTGGCATATCATACGCCAAGTTTCGAGAACGCAGACGTGTACCCATTGATAATGCTGGACTCAGTCCTTGGAGGGATCAGATTGTTCGCTTTCGGGCCAGGGCAGACATCCGGAAGGAGTTTGAGACTATACAAGGCCCTGGTAGAGAGGAAGATTGCGAGCTATGCCTCCTCCGAGTTCTGGCCGACCATCGACCCGTCCGTATTCATGCTCGACATGACCGTCTGGGACGGGGTCCCAATGGACAGGGCAGAGAAGCTGTTGTTAGCCGAGATAGACAAGATTCAGAATAAGCCACCGGGAAGGAATGAACTGGAACGAGCTTTATCACAAGTGAAGGCACAATACGCATACGCCTTAGACGGGGTTACAAGGCAGGGCTTTCTCATCGGGATATTCGAGCTAGTCACCTCCTTCGAAACCATGGACGTCTTAGTCGAGAAACTCTCCAAGGTGAGTCCGGAACAAGTCTCGCAGGCTGCAAGGAATTACCTGAGCCCGGAGAATCGCACCGTCTGTAGATGCGTCGGAATCAGAAAGTAGATGAGCGAAATGGGTCTTGACACCGAGCTTCCAAATCTGGTCAAGATCCAGGATGCGACCGAGGGGGTACGATACCTAGTTTATTCTAACAAGCAGAATCCGACACTCACGGTATACGGTAGCATTCGTGCGGGCATGGCGTTCGAGCCGCCAGAGAAGGCTGGATTGGCAGAACTCACAGCACGACTCTTGGTCCGGGGATCGGCAAAGATCGGACCAGCAAAATTGGCGAACATGTTAGAATCGGTTGGAGCAGTTGCGAGCTTCCGGAATACACAGGACAACATCACCTTTCACGCGAAGATGACGAGTCAATGGACGAAACGAGTGCTTGGAGTAATTTCGGAGTGCTTGACGAAGCCGGCTTTCAGGGCTCGCGATTTTGAGAAGGAGAAGGAGCAATTGTTGACTGATATTCGGTTGAGGGACGAGGATACGACGAGACGAGGGTTGCGGGAGTTGCAGGAGGCCGTCTATCCGAAGGAGCATCCGTACAGGAGGGATAGACATGGGACGCCTCAGTCGGTTAAGTTACTTCAGCGGGAAGACGTCAAGGACTACTTCGACAACACAGTCACCAACGCCCCCGTCCTACTGTCCTTTGCCGGTGACATCGAAACTGAAGAGGCGGGGAAATGGGCTACTCGGACCTTCCCTAGCCGGAAAGAGACCGGTGTGAGGAGCGATGTTAAGGACCAATTGAGGGGCATGGAGTCGGGAGGGATTACGAAGGAGGTTGTGATGGAGCACAAGTCGCAATCGGATATTTTGATGGGCTGCATAGCATGTTCAAGGGCTGACCCGGATTATGAGCCCTTGAACCTCTGGAACGTGATAGTTGGTGAGTTGGGTTTCATGGGGCGCCTGGGACAACGTGTCCGCGACCAAGAAGGACTTGCATATTCCGCCACATCCTTCCTAATCACTGGAATTCTTGGCGGGAACTGGGCCGCCCTTTCAGGCGTGAATCCGAAGAACGTAGAGAAGGCGACTAGATTGATCAGAGAGGAGATTTCACGTGCACAGTCGGAGGAAGTCAGCAGAGAGGAGTTGGATGCCGCCAAGCAGAACCAGATTGGGTCTGCCTTGATGGAATTGGAGTCCACTGAAGGAGTTGCGCGAACAAGTCATAATCTCACTTACTACGGTCTTGGCCTAGATTATTTCTCGAAGAGGAGAGCATTTTACGAGAAGATTGGCCCTGAGATGCTGCTTGAGACGGCAAAGAGGTATCTGGATCCTTCCAAGCTTTCGACGGTAATTGTTGGACCCAAGCTGAAGGTCTAGAAAGCTAAGGGTTCGACGGACTCTCTGCTATTACTTCATGGACCTCAAGTTTGCTGGGACCAGAGAACGCCTCTTTTGGCGGGGTGTTCATGTGAGCTTCCATGAAAGCTTGGGACTCAGTCCAATGTTCAAAGTCTTCCTTAGTACGCCAATGGGTCATGACCACGTAGTGCTCTCCCTTCACAGGTCGTAGTACCTCTGTCCGAATGAAACCTGGTGATTTCGTTATGGTCCACTTACGATCCTTCCATCGACGCTCGAATTCCTCCTCGTGACCCTTCGCAACTGGAAGCCTGTTCGAAACAATCAAGACCATGAAGCTGGCAAAGTGTTGCCTACCTATTTCTGACTGTCGAATCTCGCGGAACGCTTTTTATTCACTGCGCATGAGAGGCCGCTCAAGCTGAATATTATTGGCAAGATGCGAAGAAGTTCATCGGGAATATGATCGTTATGCGAATGGGAAGGTCCAGACTGGTGTTTTGCCGGCTTGGATGAGAGTCAAAGGCAAGGTCGTATGGCACGTGTTTCAGGGGTCCTACAAGGGCTTGCCCGAGGCATGGGCGAAATTCGGAAAGGAATTATCGAGCATGCCGGCTGAAAAATTCGCGGGACCACCGGGCGATGTGTATGTCTGCAACCCTTCGGATCATAAGGGGACAGAGGAGAAACTGATCACGATCCTCTGGGCTCCACTCAAAGAATAGATGGATTCCTCCAAAGGCGACATCTGGTTCCAATTCCCATGAGCTGTTAGAATGTCGATCTTGTTTCCTCCTTCGACGAAGGCGGAGCGGAGAACTTTCATAATTCTACTAGGGATGTCTGGCTTATCACTTCTCCTTGTAACTGTATTGTATGCCGTAGACCCGAGGAGGATAATCGGAGATGCGCTCGTTAACACTCCTAGTGGCGATCCTTTGGAGATCCCGCCACCAAGTGTTTCTCCGTATTTCCACTTTAAGCCCGTGACGCTTTTCTTCGCCGCAGCAATCGTCTTCAGCTACTCCTTCTTCTCACTGTTTGAGAAGAGAATCACAAACTTGCCTGGGTATCTGAGATCGCTCCTACTCACTTTGGCGGTATTAGGACTAGGTGTCTCTGTTTACGAAGTCCTGTTCAACTTCACTCTATGGTCGGTCTTAATGTTAAGTCAGACGGGGAATCCCGATCATGTGGTCAATGGTTATCCAGGAGGTATCCTTCAAATCAATTTGGTCTTCGCGACGAAGACGTTTGTCGCCCTTCTCTTCCTTTCCATCTTCGCTATTGACAGTCTGCGGAGACACTCTCTTGGCTTGCCCTCTCAGAACGGCTAAAATACCGACTCAAGATCGGCTCCGGATATGGAAAATCCATCCAAGGAAGTTACGATAGAGGATTTCAAAAGGTTGGAAATGCGGGCGGGCACGATTGTCGAAGTTAGCCGAGTGCCAAGGACTGAGAAACTGTTCAAGGTCGTGGTGAGCCTTGGAGAACAAGGGAGGAAACAGACGATAACCAGCCTTGTCGGCTTCTATGCTGCAGAGGAGCTGATGAACAAGCGGATAGTATTCCTCTGCAACTTAAAAGAGGCCAAGTTCGCTGGCCAATTATCGCAAGGCATGTTGCTGGCCGCTAGCGAGGGAGAGAAGCTCTCGCTTTTGACGGTTGATCGAGATGTTCCCGACGGATCGAGGGTTAGCTAGTTATGGCGACAGCTAAGATCAACAAAGCAAGAGAGGCTAGGAATAAAAGACTCGGGCCCATTATTTTGCTGTCCGAGTAGCAGATTCCTTGAGCCTTGCCAGTTCTGTAAGCCTCTCCAGCGTTGAGCTGGCAAGATTCTTCGTTGCAATGGTCCTACTCCTGTTCTCCGCCCACGTCTTCGGCCACCTTTTCTATCGACTAAAGATTCCACGGGTAATAGGAGAGATCATCGGCGGACTAGTACTGGGCCCATCAGTACTCGGATACCTCCGCCCGTCGTTGCTGACTTGGCTTTTCGCAGCATCAGACTCTGAGGGAAAATTGATCTCGCTGGCATCATGGTTCGGCTTAATCCTATTGATGTTCATTTCTGGATTCGAGGTGCAGAAATCGTTCACAAGATCAGATAGGAAAATCGTCAGCTCAGTCCTGGTAGGTGCAACTGGTGTTTCCTTCCTCGCCGGCTCACTGATCTCACTGGTAGTGGATTTCTCACCATTCAAGGGACCAAACGGTGGTGCTGCGGCACTGTCGATAGTAGTGGGGATCGCGGTAGCTGTGACCTCGATCCCAGTAATATCGCGTATCTTCCTCGATCTGAAGATTTTAGACTCTCACTTTGCAAAGGTAGTTCTCGCAATCGCAACTGTCGAAGACGTCATACTATACGCCGCTCTAGCGTTCGCCACCAGTCTAGCCACCTCCTCCGTTTTCCAGGCTACGGACGTGGCATGGACTCTGCTCGTCACGGTTGGCTTCTTTACCTTAGGATTGATCGTGTTCCCGAGACTAGGCGCTTGGATCTTTAACAATGCACGAACCCGAGACCTTATCACCTCCTTTCCAACTCGTTGGGCGTTATTCGTCTGCTTTGCAATGGTAGCCGCGGCTAGCTTGCTGAGCGTGAACGTGGTCTTTGGGGCCTTCCTTGGGGGAGTAGCTGTTGGAATGATGCCTAGGCCAGTGTTCGAGGGGGCGAGGCAACACGTGAGATCCATCTCCCTAGCGCTCTTCACGCCGTTTTACTTCGCCGTCGTCGGATTGCAGCTGGATCTGATACACCAATTCAATTTGTTGTTCTTCTTAGGGTTCCTCGGATTTGCGGTGGCGACAAAAAGCCTGGGCACTCTAGTGTCTGGTTATCTCGGGACGAGAAATTGGCGGTCGAGTATGAACCTAGCAATCGCTTTGAATGCGCGCGGTGGTCCAGGCATCGTCCTAGCGAGCGTCGCGTTCAGCGCTGGGATCATTGGGGAAACACTCTTCGTCACATTGGTCCTGGTCGCAATCCTTACCTCCGCATTCACCGGCTATACACTCAGGTACTTGATCGGAAAAGGGACACCATTGCTTGAGGTGCACGGCGAGCCGAAGACGCAGCCAGTATCGACGGAGGACCGCTGAGACAGCCCGTCCTGCGACTATACGCTACCTCTTTCATAATTGCTGCGCCAGAACCAATTCACCCGTCGATCTCCTGAAACTGTCGTCGTCAATCCTTCCAAGTGGGCCCACAAATTCAACTAGCTAAGAGAGAAAAGAGACCTATATCACTGGGCAGTTAGAGGCCTCAAGGCTACGAGCAGATGGATTCAGGAGCGTAAGCGGGACCAGTACTATCGCCTTGCCAAGATCAAGGGATATCGAAGTCGGGCTGCTTACAAGCTCAAACAGGCCTCTAAGACTTACAATCTGATCCGGGAAGGGCAGAGAGTGGTCGACCTTGGAGCCTCGCCAGGCGGATGGCTGCAGGTTGCAAGAGAGATTGTCGGTCCCGAAGGTCTGGTGCTCGGGGTGGATATCAAACCTATCAGTCCGATACCATTCCCGAATGTGCACCTAATAGAAGCCGATATTTACGACCTTGAGATTGGGAAAAAGATCCTTAACGAGCTTCGTGGGTTCGCAGATGTTCTCTTGTCCGACCTCTCGCCCCAGATCATCGGGGCATGGGACGTGGACCATGCCAGACAGATCGACCTTGCCCGGAGGGCCATCGCTATTGCAAAGAATGTCTTGCGGCCTAAGGGTAACGCTTTGATCAAGATGTTTCATGGTCCCGAGTTAAAGGGGCTTCAAGAAGAAGCTGGGAAGATGTTCTTTCGGAGCCGCTTGTACAAGCCGCAAGCAAGTAGACCGGAGAGCAGCGAGATCTACTTCCTAGGTCTTGGACTTAGGAATTGGGTCGCGAAGGAACGAGAGGGTATGGGAGGTCAGGGTGAGGATGAGGACGGCAGGAACAGGGATGTTACTGTTGAATAGAATTTGACCCAAAGCAAAGGGCAAAAACCGCGCAGCAGGGAGCCAAGACCCGCCTGATCCTAATCACCGGAGAGCCGGGGGCTGGCAAGACGACCTTGATGGAGAAGCTTCATCATCACTACAAGCTTCAAGCGGTTAAAGTTGGCGGATTCATTACTCGAGAGGTGATAGAAAACGGGAAACGGGTCGGTTTTCGCATCACGGACCTACAATCGGGCGGGGAAGCGTGGCTCGCCAAGGCACAGCCCGGCTCCGGCCCGATGTATGGCAGATACTGTATTATTCTCGAGGACTTGGAAGAGATAGCCCTAGGGGCACTCAGGACCGCGGTTGAGTTAAACATGGATATTGTCTTAATCGATGAGATTGGTCCCATGGAGATGTCGAGCAGGCGATTCAGTGCGGCGATCTCTAGTCTCTTGCAGAATAGACCGGGACAGATTGTTGCAACCTTCAAGCAAGGATCCCATTATCCGATTATTGACAAGTGTCTTGAGGATCCATCTACAACCCTTTTGAACATCACACGAGAGAATAGAGAGGCTATTCTCGCTCATTTGACTGAGTTGGCGAATTCTTCGTTGAGGAGCCGGGGATTGAAGATAACTTGAGGGTCTGCGGAGTAGATGACGCAGGACGAGGACCTGTCATCGGTCCCCTTATCATAGCAGGCGTACTTGTCGAAGAGGAGAAGGTCTCGGAATTGAAAGAGTTAGGCGTGCGCGATTCGAAGACCCTGCCAGCTCTCAAAAGAGAGAAACTTGCGATCGAGATTTCAAGCCTCGTAATCGAATCCCATCTTGTAGAACTATCTCCGAAAGCTTTGGATGAGGTAGTGCATCGAGCACCGAAACTGAAGCGGTTAAACTATCTTGAGGCCGTGGCGATGGCGAGCGTGATCGAGAAGTTAAGACCAGAGGTCGCATATGTTGACGCATCCGATGTTGTGCCTGACAGGTTTGGCCGCGACATTCTCGGTCGATTAAGCTACAAGCCTAAGATCATATCTGAGCATTATGCTGACAGTACCTATCCGATCGTCTCGGCCGCCAGCATCTTGGCCAAGGTCGAACGGGACCGAAGAGTACAAGAGTTGAGAAGTCAATATGGAGAGTTTGGCTCGGGGTATTCAACGGACGAACGTACTATAAAATTCCTAGAAGACTACTACAAGGAGAATAGACGCTTTCCCCCAATTGTCAGGAGGTCTTGGGAAACACTGCAAAATATCGTCAACCGGATTGAACAGTCAAAGCTAAGGGACTTCTAGTCATGGGTTGGGCACGTCTTTGTTTCTCCGTCACCTCACTGAATTTCTGATTGAGACCATGTAAGCCTGACTTTTCTTCCATTCTATGTCCGCGATCGTGCGGCTGTAGCTGATGATAGGCACGGCGTTTGTCTCACGAACCGTTATCGACGTTATACTCAACTTGTTTCGCACTTTGAACCTTGAAAGTTCTATACCTCGGGCTAATGCATGGAGCAACCTAGAAGTGTTCTGGATCGCCTTTATCCATTCTCGACCTTTCGACATATCTTATCACCTACTCTCCATCAGCGCCGCGACCAGATTGCTCTTGTACCGGAATGCGCCGGCTCGGATTAAGCCGGAGCCAGAAGGTAATATCGTGCCGGCACTCGCCGGCAGACGACTTATACTCTAGCTAGGGCCAAAGACACGACGAGTGTAAGTGTTCGAACTGTTTTTGCGTCTACAGCCGACACACGGTTACTATGACATTCACAATCAGTTGAGCGACAAGTTTCCGGGGACTAGGATCAGCCTCTGGTGCAATGACCAGACAGATATTCTTGAGATCGAAGCCGATGGGTTGGAATCCTTCGAAGGACTCCAAAAGGAGTTATCCCTGATTTCGAAGGTCCGGAATTCTAAGATCATATCGAAAACATATCTCCAGGACAAGTTCCAACTGGTGGCTAGAACGTGTTGCTGTGGAGGAGAGAATACGCTCCCTATAGGGCCTCTAATTCATCGTCACAATTTCATGGAGGTCCCGCCGATCATATTCTTCGGCGGCTGGGAATATCATCGACTGGTAGGCTATGATGATGCTGACGTCAGAGGATTGCTGAGAGGACTGGACAAGGTCGGAAAGACCGAAGTCCTTCACAAGAAAGAGATCGCTGAAGGAATCACTGATGACACGTTCCTAGTCTCATTCAACAATCTTTTCGGACAATTGACCCAGAAGCAAACGCGAGCGATGGTCTCTGCTATCGAGAATGGCTATTATGAGATACCGAGACGAATAACAGCGGATGATCTCGCGAAAAAGTATGGGCAGCCGAGAAGCACGTTCGAAGAGCATGTTCGAAAGGCCGAGAGCAAGGTGATCCTTGCTATGGCTCCGTACATGATGATGTACGCCCGCATTCCATCATCTCCATTTGCTACCAAGACAAAGGCCGCAGGTGCGACGCTTGGAGCGAGATTGATGAAACAGATGGTGCAGGTTCCACGTAAAGCTGGACCGGCTATTCCCACTGGCTGACTATTGTCGTGATCCTACGATTAGAACTCAGAGAGGCTAGGGACTGAGGGGAGTGGAGCCCCGAGCCTAATGCCCATTGGTTCGAATGTCTGGTCAAGTGACGAGAGCAGATTGCGAACATAATCATCTACATTCACTTCAGCAGGTTTGGCTTGTGCGGTTGGTTTGACGGTGAACGTTCGACCTCCGTGCTTGAAGGGACGCACCTTGACAAATCCTACTTCCCGTCTTCTGGATACATTCTGCCCCGACTCCGCGGCGAGTACAGCAGCCTGATATGGCTGGGGAAGTGTTCTAGCATTGATCATTTTCCTAGGATCCTCTCTCAGTTCCACACGATACTCGAGGTCCGCGAGAGGGATTTTGCCTTGGCGCAAGGAAGACAAAGCGTTGTTTACGACCGCGCGAGTGCCTAGTTTTGCAGCTTCAAATTCTTGCGCGCTTGTCCGTCCCTTGCCTAGTATGGCTAGACAGTCTTGGAAGGTTTTGAGGAAGAAACGTGGAGAGTTCGACTTTGCGACGGTGAGTCCTTTGATCTCGGTTTCGCCACTGGGCAGTATGCCGAAGTAGGCTTTCTTTGCACCGCTGAGAACGCAGACACTGTACCGTCGATCATAGGCAAGTTCCAACTTGTACTTGTCCCGGACCTGCCGGGTGAACTTGTCGATTTGCTGATCCGAAGGGTTGTCGAGGAATACTGAGTCAGTGTCTCCATACTTCGGCTTCAATCCCTCATTCCTGGCTAGGTCAAAAGTGGATTGCAGCACCTCACGGCCGTAGGCAGTTATCGCCTCTCCCAACAATGGACTTGCAAGTCCGTGGATTCTTACGGTGACTCCGTAGGATGCAACGAGGACTAGCTTGAGTATCGAGTTAGCTGCCTTAGTCACTCTGTAATCTTCGGTTTGGGAATCGAGCGTCTTCAGCAGTGGCTTGTAATAGTGTATTCTGAGGTCCCGCAACGCGCCTATTATTGCGCTGAAAATTCCTCTCCTTTGTCGGCAGATGCTTATGTCTTGGCCCGGAACTTTGTTGGATTGGCATTCGGGATGGCCGCATTGGATTGTTTCGTAAGAGAGATTGTAGACATCTACTACTCCTGGATAGAGAGATTCGAAGTCCAAGACTGCCATGTTGAAATAAGTCCCGGATTCAGGCGTGATTGTTAATGCACCTGTCACGAACTTTTTGTCACTACCAAGCCTGAGCTCGGTAGTGGTCGGAATGAGGATGTCGTGCGCCCTGTAGTAGCTGTCTAACATGCCGCGAATCCAGTCTGAGACTTGGTGGCTTTGATACGTCTGGGACAAGGGAAGATTAGCGAGGCGACTGAGCATCATTGCCCGGTAGTATTCCTCAGGGGACCATTGGTCCTCATGCACGCCAACTGTATGAGGACTGATTCCAGGGATTGGTTGGACTAGGATTGGATACGTATCTCGTAGAATCGATTGCTTAAGAGGATCGACCTTTGGCAAACTACTGAGGATACTGTCGAACCTGTTTTGTTGATGATCGCTTAATGGTGTCTGAGGAACCCAATTCTGTCCTTCATAGGAGTGGACTAGGCCAAAGCGTAGGCCCTGATCGTAGGCATAACCTAGCGCGGGATCAACCTCAAGCTCCCAGCCCTTGACATTCTTCGGAGCCTTAGAGGCATAACTGATCTTGTTCAGGATCTTTTCCGTCTGAGTGAGAAGCTGGATCTTCGTCACGGTAGTAGGTGAAGCTTCCTTGTCGGAGAGATAGTAGGGTCGGAAGCTGGAGTCCGACCAATGGAACGGTTCAAGATCGTTCGTCCGTAGAAAGGTTAGAGTTGTTCGTCCCGTCTCGTATGACGCGCCTACTAGCCAACCAGATTCATTTTCCTGAATGATGAGTACTCACCCCAACTCGACAGAATTCCTGCTGCGACAATTGACTAGGTGGCCTCTGAGAGCAACCTCGACTATAGCCGAGATGCTGCAACCATGAAGATCAGAGAGACAGACAGTAGGAGTGTTACTGTCGCGGCTGTCAGCCTCAGTCGTCTTGTAAGCTTGGCCATTTCGAAAGCCTGAACTTCTTGCTGAGCTTGCGGAGTCTTTTCCAGTAACCTCAAGATTCCGCGCGCGGATCGGAGCCCTACCGCAAGTGCCAAGGCGTATGCGACGAATGCTAGGGATGCTCCGATTATGATGCGCAGGCCCCAAGTTGTCGAGGGTGAGAGCACTTCGCTTCCGTCAGATACTAGTCCCATTCCTAGTAGGACGCCGAAGACGAGGGTGAGCGTTGCGAATATTGTGACGTATCTTATGAACCTCGGAAAGAGCCGTAGGACTAGGTCGCGTCGGGACGGAGGTGGAAGCTCTCTCGTGGATGGTCCAAGGACCATGGCCAGGAACATTGCTGATCCCATCCAACCGATCGCGGAGAGTATGTGTAACCAGGCAAGGATTGCGCTGACTAAGGTGGAGACCATGGATTCAGAATACCTCTCAGTGTCAAACGACCGGTGGTTGAACACTTAAGATTACTAGTCGTGGACGTGACTGAGCATATACATTGTATTGCAACCGCACGTCGCATAATGCCGGTCTCGGCGGAAAATCAGCGATTAGCAGGTCGAGGTCAAAGCTTCTATCAGGGACTCGGCAACCGGCTCTCCGTCGTGCCTGACCCCGTTTACATAGAATGTCGGTGTGCCATTGACTCCGCTTCTTACTCCTCCGAGGAAATCCTCCCGGATCCTATCTTGGTATACGTGTTGAGCAATCTCAAGTTCCATCCTCCCAGTGTCCAGTCCTAGTGACTCCGCAAACGCGAACGCCTGACGAGAATCGTTGATTGTATCTTGATGTTCAAAGAGGAAGTCGTGCATTTCCCAGAACCTTCCTTGGGCGGCTGCCGCCTCGGAGATTTCAGCAGCTGACATTGCATACTCGTGAACGTTCGTCATCGGGAAATGGCGGTACACGAATCGAAGTTTGGACTTCAGCGCTGCTAGGACTTGTTTCACTTCAGGGTATGCGGCCCCGCAATAGGGGCATTGGAAGTCGCCGTACTCGACCAAGGTCAAGGGAGCTTTTACGGGTCCGGCGATGTGATCCCGGGTCGGATTAACCGGGACGACGAGTCGGGGAAGTTGATAGTTTCTAAGGCTCTTCCGACTAGCTGGTCCGAGGAAAGTCTTGCTTGGCTTTGATTTGCTTCTAACTGGTGGAGGCGCTAGCACTTGCTAACTCTCGATTAGCATCTTCCGACGTTCTTCCCTTAAGTTCCTCTAGAGCCGAGAGAATCCCGTCGGCACCTGGATTGACCCCGTATGGCGAGAGGTACCTCCAACGGACCACGCCCTTATCGTCCAGTACGAACAGGGCCCTCACTGATTCACCTATCTTATTGTCGTAAGCTCCAAACTTTTGAGATATCCTCCCTTTAGGTTCGAAGTCTGAGAGTAACGGAAAGTTGAGCTTGCGGTCTTTAGAGAAAGCGATGTGAGACCAGACATTATCGACGGATATTCCGACGAGATTTGCGCCGAACTTCTTGAACTCTGGCATGACCATTGCGTATAGCGACAATTGATCCGTGCAAACCGGACTCCAGTCCGCAGGATAGAATGCTATGATCAATGGATTTCCTCGTAGCTCATCTAGCGCTACCTTCTGGTCGGGAGTTGATTTCAGGGAGAATTTTGGAGCCTTTCTTCCGGGTTCGAGAAGCGCATCCTTGCGCGTCTTTTGGCGTTTCATCCAAGCTCTGTGTCCTCGGCTCGTTTTATTCTCACGTTTCTGGTTTGATAGCATCGTCATCACAAAATCAGTTTGCTGTCTCTAAGAATCTATGGCATAAGTTTTTCGGTTGTCCGTGACTGATTGAACTCCTTAACAATTCCGTGTCGACGAAGACTAGTCCTTTGCGCAGCTTGCACTATCTAAGAATCTGTGCGCTACCACGAGTTGATTCTACTGTGGTTCCAGCGAGTCGATCGGTGAATTTCTGTCTACCGTCCCCATGCATCACTAGCCCAGTTATAACGTCCAATAACAATAGGAGCCAGTTGATCTTGCTGATGTTCCGCAGAAAGGCTGAGCCGATGTCGATGTGTCTTCCATCAACCCTGACAACTCTAAGTCCCATCGCTTCTTTGCCGATTGTCCTACCCCACCCGGCTTCCAAGAGAATGAAGTAAGCCACTATCAAAAGTGGAATGAGTCCCCAGAACCAAACCCCCCAGAAGTCGAACCTAAAGAACGACGGGCCAACGATGAAGAGTGGAATCGCGAAGGCTAGCGCCAGAATTATCGACCCCACACCAATAATCACTGAGTCTATGATGAATGCGACAGCTCTGCGCAACCAGAGGTCCTGAACATCTCTATTAGCGGTCAGCTGATCCAGACCCGTATTGCCAGTGACATTGGTCGATGAAGCGTATGCCGGTTGCACCGGACTCCCGCATTTTCCGCAGAAGCTGACGTTAGATTGTAATTCAGAGCCACACTTCCAACAGTAGACCATTTTTTTCTAGCCTCGGGTATCCTCAGTTCGTCTCTAAACGATTACTAAGTGTTTCGGGTCTTGATCGTTCTATCTAGTTGATTCGATCTCTCGAATCCATTCGCACTCGATCCCGGCATGTTTGTGATGACTGGCGACCGCTTCCTTGTTTGGCGCATCCAGAACGCAGTAAACCCGGTTCTCTTTCTTATTGTATAAGATGTCGTGGTGAGTTACTCCGAACTTGTCCTTCGGAGCCTTTTTGTAACTGCTTCAACTGTTCGGAGGTCAGCGAGCCCATTGGATGAGTGTCCATGTATTTCGGCATGGGCCAGAGCTGGTCTCGTTCTAAATTTAAGGTTTGACGAGTCGATGTTTTGATTGGCCTGTGCAAGTAACTTCTAGTAACTACACTACGTGCCCACATAACGTGCCCGACCATTATATGGCCTGACGATCATTTACCCGTTCAGAACGCAAATGAATCACACAAGATTCGACAAGGAACGAATGGAACTATCTCGTGCATGGGCAATCTGGCTAAACAGAGGACTGGTCAGGTAAACGCGCGGACCGTCCGGCGCACATTATGTGAGCCGGGCCGAAAACTCCTATTTTTTCCAACCTATAATAGAATTTCAAAGGATTTCGATGTTATTCGGTCAAAGCGAATATAACCAGATTATTCCGTGCTGTCACTAGTATTACGAAATATGTTCTAGCCGCAGTGAAGAGAAACGACGCGCCAGAGAGACTGCAGCTGGCACAAGCATTGCTGATCAAGATACTTGCATCCGCGGTCGACCCTGGACTGATCAAAGGACCCAAAAATGATTGGGAGTACTGATTGTTGGCCGTGTCCTTAACGTAATACCCAACCAAGCCGAGTCCAACACTACCTGTATTCTTAATGGTCAGTGTTACGTTCATGCTGTTTTGGAAAATGTAGCTAGTAAGGTTGAGCGATTCCTGTCCGCTGGTGTTAGATTGAGCTAGATTGGGTATGACGATGTGAGGATTTCCAAGTGTCACTGCTCCGAGGTAAAGTCCCTTGATGCATGCGAACTTGAAAATCAGAGAGTTTAGAGGAGAATCGGTGTACAGCCCAATATGCACATCAAATCCAGCAGCTGGAATCCGGGATTGATCGGGGCAGGGGTTGGCCGGGATCACGAGGTATGTTCTAGCGTTGCTTATTGTGACTGGAGTGGGAAAGACCCCCTGGGCTGAACTAGCACCATACGTCCAGACGCCGCTGAACCGTGTCTGGGAACCATTCGCTCCTAGAATTATGACGAGTGTTGGAGTGTTAGGGACATACAAGACTTCGTAAATTATTCCTAAAGCAGTCGGTCCTTCATACTGGAAAATAACTCTCTGAGCTTGATAGGTCGGACTCAGGTACGGTAGACCCGGCGAACCCGGAGCATAGACAAGACCAGCCACCACGCCAGTGAAAACGACGAGGATAATGATCGCTAGGCCAATCTTATGCCCCAAGACTTGAATGAACGCCCGTCCTTTTGCCTAGAATATCATAGCCAGTGTTCGCGTATGCCCGAGTGTCCGGTTGCTTTCTGATGGACTTCGACGCTCAACCTGCTGCCTTCAGCCCTCGCCTGGAAACCGCACTCTGTGCATTCGAGAATATGTATTCTAGATGCCGACGTTTTGGTCGCCATCTTACTTGACATTCCCTATAGCCTCAGCTAATCATTAGCTGAGGGCACTCTCCTCGTCATATTCTCTGTCGAACCCTCTCGTTCGGTTCGAGGGTTACAATCGCATGACTTCGAGGAGATTGATGCTATCCTTAGAGAGAGGCATAAATTTCCCCTGACCAAGCGAGTTCAATCTTCCGAAAAGAGGTCGACCGGTGCAGTCAAAGAACCTACGCACTCTGGACCGGTCTAGCTTTTACACGGGATTCAGTTTCTTCTTCCTTGACCCTTACATCCAGATAATCGGTGTCGCCCTCGGAGCATCAGTGCTCGAAATCGGCTCATTCACGGCCGCCGTCTTCGCCGCCCAACTCGTCTCGAATCCATTGGCAGGGCACCTGACTGATCGAATCGGACGATCGAAGACTCTTGCTGTCGGCTGCTTTGTCCGCGTGATCAGCCTCTCAATGGTTGGCCTCGCCTTCCTAGCTCAATCACCAATCACAATCCTCCTCGGCAGAACTTTTCAGGGATTCGCGGCGGGTTTCTTCTGGACCGCATCGTATGCGATAGTCGCTGACGAGACCGACATGGGTGGTCGTGGACGAGAGTTTGGTCAAATGAGCCAATGGGTGAATCGTGGAATGCTCGTCGGAGCCCTAGGAGGATTCATACTTCTATTGATCAGGCTTGACCTACCTCCCTATCTGTTCGCTGCCGCAGCACTTCTCAGCGGACTGTATGCCCTGAAGATCGTACCTTCCAAAACTGGAGATCACAATATGAAAATATCCGCCGGTCAATCCGTAACTCGTAACACTAGGGCATCAGTAGGCCTCCTAGGCCTCAATACGCTCAATTCATTTGCAATGGCAGCGTTAACCTCAGTCATGATAGTTCGGGTCTCAAGAATAGTCTTCACACCCACGACCCCAATCAATACCCAGGCTATCCTCATCGCGATCGCAACAGCGCCTCAAGTGTTGATCTTGGCCATCGCCGCCCCGAGACTGGCCCGTTTCGTTGACACTCTCGGACGAGCCCGACCATTAGTTGGCTCGATCCTCTTCCTGATACCCGTATCCTATGCTTTCATCTGGATGAGCGACCTCTGGCAGTTTGCCCTTCTCGGTTTTCTTCTTTCAATCGCCGCGGCGATGGCAAGTGTCGCTCTCAACGCTGTAGTCGGTGATCTCTATCGAAGCCGGCGTGGACTAGCCTACGGAGGACTCAACACGTCGTCTTCCGCAGGGTCTGTCCTCGGCGCACTGGTGAGCGGAGTGTTGTACACGGCCGGATGGGATAAGCTAGTGATTACCAGCGTGGCTGTCCAAGTAATTTCTCTACTCGCTCTTCTCCTGCTCTGGAAAGCATATCTTCCCTACGATGTCCGAAGAGAGAAACCTGTAATCACGGTGATCACTCCGAAGGAGTAGTTGAGAAGGAGAGGCACATGACAGACCCTAGAATGATTGAACATGCAAAGTTCATCGTCCAAAAATCCACTCGAGTAAAGAAGAACGATAATGTTGTCGTCCATGTCGATGATGACGGCATGGATCTTGCGGTTGAGATCTACAAGGAAGCTGCAGGGATAGGGGCTCATTCAATAATTATTGCGCTTCCCTCAGAGGCTTTACGAGGTGAATTGGCCAACGCATCAAGAGACGCGCTCACATCTACACCCAAACACATTCTAAGTCTGATCTCTAGTTGTGACGTGTACATTGGGATAAGATCAGATTCGAACTTACGCTCTCTTGCTAGCACCGACCCGAGAAATCTTGCATTGTACTCGAAGGGACAATATCCAATAAACGAGACACGCTTGACAAAGCGTTGGTGTCTTACGCAGTATCCGAACGAGGCCTATGCTCAAGAAGCAGGAATGAGTTTGAGAGAATATCAAGACTTCGTTTACGGAGCCATCCTTCTCGACGTTGACGAACAACACAATCGTATGGAGAAGCTGGACAGTATTATGAAAGCCGCTGACAAGATTAGATTGATCGGTGACAGGACTAACCTCGAATTCTCGATCAAAGGCAGAATCCCGGTCATTAGCGATCCTATCCACAATGTCCCTAGCGGCGAGGTCTTCACCGCTCCGCTGGACACCAGCGCTAACGGCGAGATCTACTTCGACCTACCAGCCATCCGGTTAGGTAGAGAGGTCAGAGGCGTCCATCTCAACTTCAAAGATGGGAAGGCTGTGGATTTGTCCGCTGAAGAGAACGAGGATTTTCTCAGAGAACAGCTCAATATCGACGAGGGTGCCAAGCGCTTAGGAGAGTTTGGCGTTGGAATGAATCTCAAGATCGACAGATTCACAAAGAACATCCTCTTCGACGAGAAGATCGGGGGCACAATTCATCTTGCGATGGGTCGGGCCTACAAAGAGAACGGAGGCACGAATGAAAGTATTCTCCACTGGGACTTCATCAAGAACATGCGTCGGGGCAGGATCATGATGGATGACAAGACGATCCAAGAGAACGGTCGATTTCTCTGGGAGGCACGACCGCCAAGCCGACAAAACAAAAGGGAGTAGCCTGCAGCCTGGACAAACCCCTCATTAACCCGAGTTCCTTCTCAACAACACTCAACCAACGCGGAAGCTCGGAATACTTTCACACTGGAGACACTTGCACTATTTGCTTGATTTCCCCCATGAATCGATCTAGTTTCCCCAATGGACTCGATCATTTCCTCGTGGAGATTTGAGCGTGGGGGGGGAGGGGTATACTGGCCACGATGAAATATTCTGTGCGTGGCGATGAGTCCAGCCGAGGAGTACTTTCTGAAATTCGAGGATTACTTTCAGCGCAAGAAAAACTCGTGATGACCAGTCCACTCCGGAACCCCTTGGTCCGAAGTTAGAGGAACCGTTCTTTCAGGGCGTCCCGTTCTGCTTCGAGGATCATGTCGAAGAACCTGTCCGACGGAGTCTTGGAGACTCTCAATATCCGTCGAGCATCGTCCAAGGACACACGGCGAGCGGCTAAGACAATGACAGCCATCTCCCCAAACTTCCCCACAAGCTTACCAGTCTCTTCAGCCCGCTTCACAACATCCTTCTCGCGTTCGGACAATCGGAGACCCTTCTTCTCCAATATTCGCTTCACATCCTCATCAGACAAAGACAGGACACCAATATTCACGCTCCCACACTCTGGACACTTCACGACCTTCGACAGATCCTTCACCGTCTTAATCTCCGAATAGTTCCAGCAAGAGGTGCAAACCAGTGTTCTAGCCTCATTATACAATCGAGCCTTCGCCGACTCAACCAAGATCCTCTTCATCTTCTCCGTCGGAATCAAATCAGTTCGTCGACTGATCCGTTCCAGTCCCACCCGGACGATTGGACTAGGCTTAGCCTTTCCCTTATTCACAATCACGCTAACCTCGCCTGTCCCGATGCCCGCTAAGACCTTGCTAGTATTCGGAATGTCCACATCCTTTTCGAAAGTCTCTCGGACAGTTTCCTCCATAATCACGGTATTCTCAAAGCTCTTCGCCAATTGTCGAAGACTAGTATTCGACAAGTCGGCACCGCGCGAGATCGCTCCAAATCTACGAGCCACGTGAACCAAACGTCTCTTGAAGAGCCCAGTTTTCCTCGAAGCCTCGATCGCCATATCCGAAACGTTGATGTTTTCCTCTCCCAACCTCTTCAACACATTCGCTACATCCTGCGCTCCGATAACACCGGGAGACTGGAAAACAATCCGATATGGATCCTGCTGTATTCCAATGCTTGCCCCAGCCTCGTCAGACAATAAGTGCCCCACCAAACGGGCAAGGGTCCGATTTACCAAGGTTCCAAAGTGACTGTTCACGATCACAAAGTCATCCCATTCCTCAACAGTAACCAGCTTGTCACTTGGAACAGGCACACCCATTTCAGACTGGGCATATGTATCCGCGATCGCTCTCTTACTCGTCACCCTGTCCGCCTCATAATCCTCCGAGATTGTCTCCGCAACCTGCACCAACGTCCTACCCTGTTTCCTCAACTCATCAACTCGCCTCCTGATCAACCCTACCTCGGCAGCAATCTCATACGGGACAGGTATCTCCTCTCCAACCCAGCTCGGGATCGCACCAGTCGGATCATTCACTGGAACGACGTAGATCTTGTCTCCTCTGATGCTAATCATCTTCCAAGCAGAACCCCGCACAATGAACTTAGTTCCAGGCTCACCATGCTCCGCGACAAACGCCTCATCCAAGACGCCGACCGCGCTATCGTTCGACTGGTCAATGATCAAATACTGCTTCTCGTCCGGAATCATCGAGAGCTTGTTGAAGTAGTACTCGTAAAGATACTTGATTCGTTGCGGCCTCATCAACAATTTGTCTTGTTCCGAGACCCAGGCAAGACGAGGAAATCGAGAATACATGTACCCGGCCACGGCCATGACATCTTTCTCTGAAAGATTCCTGTACGGATACGCTTTAGAGAGCATATCCACCAGTTCATTCGCGTACCACTTGCGATTCTGGATCAACAAGCCCGCCATCTGATGGCTCAACACGTCTAGCGGCTTATCGGGAACAGTCACAAACTCCATCTCCTCATCTAGAGCCCGTCGTGCAATGACCATGGCTTCCAAAGTATCGTCGGGGTCCATGGTGATGATGACGCCATCAGCCATCTGACCGATACTGTGTCCTGATCGTCCTACCCGCTGGATCAATCGGGTCACTTGATGCGGGCTCATGTATTGGATGACGTAATCAATCCGGCCAACGTCTATTCCTAACTCTAGGCTGGAGGTTGCGATCAAGCCTCTCAACTGTCCATCCTTCAACCCTCGTTCGGCCGTAATACGGGACGGCTTTGCAAGACTGCCATGATGGATCGAGACTGGAAAGTCGATGTCCCAGATCTTGAACCTGCTCGCCAAAACCTCCGCGATAGACCGCGTATTCGTGAATAGTAATACCGACTTATGACCCTCGATCATCTCACGCATCAGGCGCAACCTTGCCGCAACTTCGGGATGCGTGAACAATTTCCCCGCCAAGACATGATCCATCTCCGAAGGTTCCGGGAAGAGTATCCGGAATCGAATTTTCCTTGCCACTGGAACATGGACAATCTCGACAGGTCGCCCGTTCCCCACTAGGAATAGTCCGACCTTCTCAGGAGAGCCAATCGTCGCAGATAATCCGACAATCTGAAACTCTCTTTGCGTAATCCATCTCAACCTTTCGAGCCCAAGCGCCATCTGACTTCCGCGCTTGTCCTCTGCCAGTTCATGGACCTCATCAATCACGACAAACCGGATATCCCGCAGATGCTGCTTCATGACCCGTCCAGGCATCATCGCCTGCAAAGTCTCGGGTGTCGTGATCAGCATGTCCGGAGGACTCTTCGACTGTCGAGCCCTCTCACTCGTCTCAGTATCACCATGTCTTACTCCGACTCTCAAATCGAGCTTCTGACCCCACCACTGCAATCTGTCCAGCAGGTCGCGATTCAACGCTTTCAACGGCGTAATGTACAACAGTTTGATTCCCTTACCCCGCTCTGGATCCGAAACTAATCTAGTCAGGATCGGGAGCAGAGCCGCTTCGGTCTTGCCGCTCGCGGTCGGAGAGATCAGGAGGACATTCTTGCCTTCGAGTATGTGGGGTATGGCCTGTGACTGCGCTTCTGTGGGCATGGAGAAGCCTCGTTCAATCGTGGCCTCGACAACGGGTCTTGCCAGTAGATCGAAGGCGGATAAGGACGATGCCAAAGACTCCTTTAAGGGGCAGGCAGCCACGATAAAAACCTAGGAAAAACAGTTAACCGTCCTCAAGAGATTCGAGGCAGACAACAAGAATGGAAAAGGCGGTAGGATCAGGGAGCTACTCTACGAGCAATCGTGACCTTGACAAATCGTGGCGAGAACGCCTGGTCAAGAATCATCTCGACTTAATCATACTCAGACTCTTGAAAGTCAAACCCCGCTGGGGATACGAAGTAAACTTGGAAATTCGCGACCGATTCAAGGTATACCTAAGCGCAGGCACATTGTATCCACTCCTCCACAGCATGGAAGAAAAGGGATACTTACAAGCCGTCTGGGAGGCCGAGGGCGGCCGGGGACGGAAGGTTTACAGAATCACGCCGCGGGGCGAAGAGTTTCTTGCCGCAGGTAGCAGAGTCGCGGAAGAGTTTTTGAAGCGGATCCAATATGATACTGCCGAAGTAACCTTTCCACCGCAACCCTCTCAACAAAAACACGTGTAGGCATCTTGAGCGAGTACATCCATAGATTCAGTCGTTTCTTGAAGAAGAATGAAACGGCCAAAGGATTACTCCTCATAGGAATAGTCTTACTCGGAGCAGTAGTAGTTTGGGGAGTGATACGCGTCGCACTGAATACCGAGTTCCCAATCCTTGTGGTTTCAAGTGGCAGTATGTGCCCTAGCGATCCTTCGCCTTGCACCCTGCCTGTAGGTTCATTGATCGTTATCAGAGGGCAGGATCCGCGTTCGATTCAGGCCGGTCCAGCCTGTGATTTACCAGCAGTCGGCCCATCTGCCCCTGGTGGTACGCTGGGATCAATAATCGTCTTCCGGCCCTACCTCGATAATCCCGACTATCTAGTGGTCCACCGAGTTAGACAAGTGATTATACTACAAGACGGTAGTCTTGCCTTCAAGACCCAAGGAGATGCTAACTCGGGATGCGACCCTTGGCGGTATACAAGTAACGCAATACCCGCCAATCAAGTAGTTGGCGTTTACCAGAATACTATCCCGATACCCTACCTAGGAGCATCGATTCTCTATATCCGCGACTTCATGGCAACCCCGACAGGAGTTCTTGTCGTAGTAGCCTTAATCGTGGCACTCTTTGCGCTTGAGATTATTGAGCCAAGCAAGAAGGGAGCCAAGCCTCCAGCAGAGCCGACTACGGCGACAGTCACCGATGAGAAAGCAGTCGTTCCCCGTTCGGAAAGCTGAGTCAATAACTGACCTGCGGCTTGGCCGTCTATGATTCCTATCCCCCAGAACTTACTTCCCAATTTAGAGCAAGTCCAAACCTTAGTAGGTCTACGACTCCTCCTATCCCTTCGAGATTAATTGCCTAATCTCAGCCGAGCCGATACTGTTGTCGTTCAAGGCATCTTCGAAATGCTTTGCTAAAGATTCAAACTCTGCTGGCGATAATTGAAACACGCGAGAATCTGGAATTTCCATTCTCTGAACAATAACATCGACTAGTTCAGGTCTAAACTTCTTCAAGCTATGCTTGAGCGCTCCTCGGACCAGTCGCCTCCTCTGGATGAACAATTCCCTGACTAACCACTCGAAGAGTTTTGGATCCGCTTCGCTCTTAACCTTCTTTCTACTCAATCTCAGCAGCACCGAGTCTACCGTAGGTCTCGGTTGGAATACTGACCTCGGAATTTCTGCTATTTTCTCAATATCCAAGCTTCTTTGACTCATCACAGAGAGTCTGCCATAGTCTCCAGAACCATGCTCAGCCAGCAACCTTTGACCAAACTCCTTCTGAAGAACGACACTCGCTAAGTCGACTTCGCGATTTACCATTAGAAGAATCAGTTTGGAAGAGATGTTGTAGGGAGGGGTCCCTACGATCTTGTTGAACTCCGGTATCTGAATTTTTAGAACATCTCCCTCCAATACAGAGACATGAGGCTCATGAAGAAAGTATTCTCGAAGATCTTGCGCAAGGCGGTGATCCTTCTCCACCGCTAGGACTCTTGCTCCTGTTTCAACGATTAGCCGTGTTAGCGTGCCGTAGCCTGGACCGGGCTCCAGAACGGTGTCCTCAGAACTCAGTTTTCCCGTCGCCACAATTCTTCGTGCCGTGTTATGGTCTCTGAGGAAGTTCTGTCCCAGGCGTTTGGACGGAGGGTAGGAATTCTTAGGGGCAGAGAATCTAGGCGACCCGGGTGAAGAGTCTATACTTGGTTTCACCGCTCAACTCTTCCATGACCCGTTTGCTCAGGATCTTCTTAACATCAGACAATCCTGTCCTCTTCTGAAAATCCTCATAGCTCGCGAAGGGCTTCTTCTCCCGTAGGTTCACAATCAGCCACATTGACTTCTTCCCGATCCCGGGGAGCTGCTCCAGCGAGTGCATTCTTGGCGTGACTGGTTGAGAGTTATTGAAGAAGTCGACGAACCGTTTCTCTTGCGCCTTGACCAACTCGTCAATCAACGGAACGATCTCAGCCTTCGCATTAGCAGTTAGCTGGTCGTATCCTATCCTGCCGATGATCCGGTCCACCTTCTCCCTCCGATCCCGTCCAATATAGATCCTCTCAGGAACGGCTACCGTCGCGCCCACCTTCAACTCTGCCTCAAGCAATGTGAAGTATCTCTCACCCATTATCTGAGCAGTCGGCACTACTAGATGACGGGATTTTTCGGAGGATCTTCCATAAGGAAGATAGTCAAGGACGTACGCGTGCTCTTCGTACACGTGCTTCCTGTGCATGTACTCCTCTTCGTGCACCGCCAAAGAATCAGCGCTCTCCCTTTTCCTCTTCTTCTCCTAGCATCCGTCTCTGATGCAAGCAGCCGATAGTGACAAGTGTGGAAATGATAGGATTTGGAGAGACAATTCGCCTTACTCGATGGTACAACTCGTACGATTATGCTTAATTCAATTTCGGTCTAATGTCGGACTGCTAGAGATAACGTTTCATGATCGCAAGAATACCGTTAAGCTGCTCTGTAGTAACGAACCGACCCTTAACGGTCAATACCGCCCGCAACTCTTCGACTGTCTGAGGCATAGTATTCACGATCTGAATCGCGTCAGCACGTTCGAGCTGAAGCTTCTCGTTCAAGTCCTCCGCCAGTTTCTCCGCTTGGTCAGGTTTGAGCTTCGAGAACTTTCTAGTATACTCCAAGGTCCTTCGCTGGAACTCTCCCAAGCCCTCCTCAGGAATCTCCTCTAAGATCTGTTTGGCTTCTGAGTTGGTAATCGTCTTTTCCTGAACTATCTTCCTCGCCAAAGCCTAACTTGCCTCCGCCATGGGCTGAATATGCTCAGGTCGCGAGATAATGGTGCGAATGCTGCCGTTTACGCCGCCAACATGCATGACGTAGCTTCGTCCCCTCTTCTCAGTCACGGTTCCGATGGAGCCTTGATACCTTCGATGAGGCATTCCTTTCTGAACTGCGGGATTGATCATGATCCGAACCCGGTCACCAGGATTGTAGATCTCGAGAAGACGACCTAGTGCGATCTTTCCACGATCACGCGGCTTACGGCGAAGGATCTTTCGTCCCTTAGTTCTATAGCCCTTCGAACGCCTCAATCTGCGACAGCTCTATCGATTTGAGGAATCAACCAAGCAGTAGCGTATATAGTTTGTACGGAGCCCAATCGAGAGAGTCAGCTATGGAGCAGAAGACTGGGATATTTCTTGTGACGTCCGGAGAGCATCCCACGCTGCCCCTGTCGGAGGCGAAGGCCATCCTGGACGCATACAAAGTAGACTATCGTGTCGGTGAGACGCACTACAAGCTGGTCGAGCTTGAAGCGCCTGCTTCAGCCGCGGATCTCGTTGCAAAGAGGGCAGGATACGTGGAAGAGGCCGGCATTGAGATATTCCATTCCTTGCCGGAACCAGCCGAAATCAAAAAGACGATGCGATCCTTGGATCTAACCAGGTACATCTCGCCTCAAGAGAGCTTCAGCATCCGAGTGGCAAGGTATGGAGGCATCTCGAAGGAAGTATCGAGGGTCAAACTTGAGGCAGAACTCGGTGGAGTCATGCTCTCACAAATTGCAGCCCGTGTCGATCTTGAGAATCCAATCCGGAGATTCCGAGGCATGCTCGCAGGACCTTACTTTCACTTCGGCCTTCAGACGTTCAAACGCCCCAGAGGAAGCGTTGCCCGTCGACGTCCAAGGAAAAGGCCTGCATTCCATCCAAGCACTATGGTTCCGAAGCTTGCCCGATGCCTAGTCAACTTGGCCTGTGCAACTGAGGAGACAGTCTTTCTGGACCCGTTCTGTGGCGTCGGTGGCATCTTGCTCGAAGCCAGCCTCTTGGGATGCCCAGTTTTGGGAGTTGATGCATTACGGAGGATGGTGAGGGGTGCTAGGAGGAACCTGGTCCATTTCGGAACATTACCGTTTGGGATGATTTTAGCTGATGCCCGGAGGATTCCGATTACGAAGGTCGGAGCCATCGCGACGGACCCACCCTATGGTACTGGAGCATCAACTTTGAAAGCGACGACCAAGGAAATCCTTCGGGACTTCCTCCCAGAGGCACGGGAAATATTGGAGACAAACGCTAGGGCGGTCGTAGTCTCTCCTCTAGGTACTGGTGCATCTGCGTTGGCTGAGGATAGTGGATTCAAAGTACTGGAAGATCATCGGGTATATGTTCATAGAAGTCTAACAAGAGAAATACTGGTACTCGCAAAGCGCTGATATGAACATGCCTTCGGGCCTTGAGATAGTATTTCTCGGAACGGGTGGCGCACTTCCCACGAAACAGAGAGGACTTCCCAGTCTTGTTGTTCGAAGAGAAACTGAGTTACTAATGTTCGACTGTGGCGAAGGAACGCAGCGTCAGATGATGCACGCTGGAATCGGACTTAACAAGCCAATGACTTTGTTCATCTCGCACCTGCACCCGGACCACACACTTGGGCTCCCGGGACTTCTGATGACAATGACCTCTTTGATGCGGGAGAAGCCGATGCACATCTACGGACCGCCCGGCTTCTCGTTGTTCTATAAAACGCTCAGAAAGGCGTTGCCAGTTGCGACGAGCTTCTCCATCGAGATTACGGATCTCAAACCTGGTGACACAGTTGATCGGACCGAATACATGGTCAAGACGACGCTTGCCAAACACGACATTCCTTGCCTAGCATATTCTATGGAGGAGAAACTGCGACCGGGAAGATTCTATCCAACTAAAGCAAAGAAACTCGGCGTCCCAGAGGGACCATTGTGGAGACAGCTGCAATACGGCGAGGCTGTCAAGGTCGACGGTAGGACGGTCAAGCCAGAGGAAGTGACAGGACCGCCTAGACCGGGACTGAAGGTTGTCTACGCGATTGATACACGGCCGGTGGATCGTATCAGGCGACTGGCGAAGAATGCGGATGTGCTGCTCCATGATGGAGGCTTTGAAGAGTCAAGGCGTGAAAAAGCGGACGAATACTTTCACTCAACCGCCAAGGAAGCAGCCGACGTGGCAAAACGTGCAGGGGCAAAGAAACTAGTCCTGATACACATTAGCGCGGTATCCAGAGACGACAGCATCCTCCTGAAGGAGGCTAGGAGCGTATTCAAGGACACAATCGTGCCCAAGGATCTCACGACACTATTCTTGAATAGGCCCTAGAAGCTTTCGAATCTGGGACAAACTTGCGAAAGGAGCCTCACAGATTCCACAACGACGGTTCCGTTGAAATTGTTCTCCCTCAACAAAGCGGCGCATTCTTTCCAATCGACATTTCCGGCACCGACTGCCAAATTGCTGTTCTTGTCGACCATCATTATCGTGAGTATGCACCCTTGACGGCTGGATTATCCTAACAAGGTTCCCGAAGCTTTCCCCCAAAGCGAATAGCGTAGAAACACCGTACCGTATTTTTCATTGGACTCTGTCAGCTGCCACTCGTGAGCCAATTCACTACATTGTTTAGATTGCTCGACCTAATTACCAAGCGGATGGGGCCGAGAGGGGACTCCCCTTCGGGCTGCGAAAAGGAGACGTGGCCTGCGTAAGCTACCTGTTTGTTCAGGTACACCTCCAACGTCTCGCCCTCTATGTGCCTATTCAGGACAGCCCGCGCTGCAGTCCTGATCCGGTCGCGTTGAATTATCATTTTCAACTTGTCAAGAGATGACCGTTGATTGCTACGCATGCGAAGGTTGAATCTGTTCTGACCCGTTTCGACAATATCTATTGGACCGGTAATCACTTTTGACAAGGCTGTCTTCACCTTCTCAATGTCTTCGGATGGTCGCACCTCTACTACCGCCTCAACTAGGATGTTGTCCGACCCGGAATCAGTCATCCTCGTATTCTCTTCAAGACTCGTCGAGTCTGCCTCCTCAGCTGGTCCTTCGTTTCCTCGTTCTCGATCATACGATCCGCAAGAGAAATCACTCGGCCGAGGCCAACATTGAGTTCTCTCTCATCCCTCTCCAGAAACTGTCGCCAGTTCTTGGGTTGGTCTCGTCTCTTCCGACGAAGAAGTCTCCGATAACGAGACTGCGGCGACGCGTGAATCGCTACGCTGAAGACAGTGTGATATTTCCTGAGTTCCTCTATTTCTTCCATATTCCTTGCCCCTTCATAGACGACCACTGGAGAAACTGCCTCCTCGATCAACGGCAAGACTCTCCTAGCGACCGCTCCCATCCCCTCCTTCCTCCGAATCTCAAGCATCAGCCGGCCGAGATTGGTCCTTGTCGGTTCAAGCCCCCTCTTCTTCGCTTCGAGGCGTATGATGTCTCCTGAGACGAAAACCGGCATTCCAAATTGCTTGGCAACTGAGGAAGCCAAGCTCTTGCCGGCTCCCGGCATTCCCACTAACACAACTAGGGTCTTCTCTGACGGTTTGGCCCTCTTTCGATGAGGTGTTTGTGATCGCATCCTTCTTCCTAAGCTCGACTGGAATGCGGCCGGGTTATATCGCTTAAACATTGTATAATCCTGCATCACTAGCAAAGCATCATGCAAGAAGAAATCCGCAGTTTCATCTCAATCGACGTTGAAGACCAGAAGATACTATCCGGGGTCCGGGCAGTACAGAGCTCGTTGAGGAATGTAGGAGCGGATTTGAAGATCGTCGGAGGCGAGAACGTGCATGTGACACTGAAGTTTCTTGGAAATGTCCCGCCGGAGATGTTGTCCAAGATCGGGGAGGTCTTGAGTGGTCTGAAGTTTTCTCCCTTCACCTTAGAATTGAGGGGGGTAGGAGCTTTTCCGAGTATGAGTCGTATCACCATAATATGGGTCGGGATCGGAACAGGCGCAGTAGATGTAGAGAATATCTACGATCAGGTGGAGGAGGGTACGTCCAAGCTAGGTTTCGCTAGAGAGACGCGGAGGTTCAGCCCGCACATAACAATCGCTAGGGTCCGCACTGGGAGAAAGCGCGAGGAATTAGCGAAACTCTTGGAAGAATTGACAGAGAACTCCTTTGGAAGCTTTATCGCTCATAGCGTGAGACTGAAGCAAAGCATCCTTCGTCCTGGTAGTCCGGAGTATCATACGCTGTATGAGGTCAAGGGCCAATGATAGTTTCCGTTTAGAATCGTCTTTGCGAAAGGGAATTGCGGGTCTCCGAACCCGACTGCATGCCTCAGGGACAATGAATTTTTCGTTCGATTTCAAATACCCCGGCACTGCGAGCCATAGTCGACAATCATGCGTGAAGAGCTTCAATCACTCCTATCCGAGATTGGTCGGAGGGTTATCCCAACTCCGGCTGAGAGAAGGAGAATGGAGGAGCTTTCGATTGCTCTACTTCAGCGGACGCAGAAGACGATTGAGACCACAAGGTTGGACGGGATCGCTTCCCTTCAGGGGTCTATGGCCAAGGATACGTGGCTGCATGGACAAGCGGACTTGGATGTTTTCGTCCAATTTCCGCCGAGTGTGGAGAGATCTGAATGGACCGACCGGGTCTTACCTTTGCTGCGTAAGGAGTTCAGCGATTATCAGGTAATCGAGCGTTACGCGGAGCATCCTTTCCTGGAATTAATCACCATCGACAATGTTCGGGTAAACGTCGTACCCTGCTACAGGGTGGAGAAGGGAAAATGGTTGAGCGCTACCGACAGGACGCCTTACCACAAAGAGTACATGAATTCGAAACTAACTGAGGAAACTCGTCTCCAGGCGCGATTACTCAAACGATTCTGTATGGGTATAGACGTGTACGGGGCAGAGATCAAGGTTGGCGGTTTCAGTGGAATGCTAGCTGAGACTCTGGTGCTGTATTACAAGTCCTTCCCGAAACTCTTGGTGAGCGCGGGACAGTGGAAGACAAGTTCTGTGATCGATATCGAGGGAGTCTATGAGGGAAAGTTAGGGGAGGCGAGGAAGAGGTTTCAGGATAATCCTCTGGTAGTGGTGGATCCTGTCGATCCGGAGAGAAATCTTGCGGCAGCTCTCAGATCGGAGAGATTGTGGAGCTTTGTTGCAGCATCAAGAGAATTACTGGAACGACCTGGGAAGCAATTCTTCTATCCGGGCCCGTTCAGACCCCGGACGACTGCTGACATCAGGAGGAAGATGAGACTGTCAGGGGCCGATATTCTTGCGGTGTCGTTCCAGCATCAAGAGATGGTCCCTGATATTCTGTGGGGACAATTGTACAGGCTGGAAGGAACACTGACAGAACTCTTGGAGAGGAACGAGTTTCAGGTAGTCAGGTCGAAGGTATGGAGTGATGAAGAGAAGCGTAGTGCTGTACTCTTTGAGTTGCATGAGGCCTCACTACCTCCAATGGTTGTGCGCCAGGGACCTCCTGTAGAAAGACTGACGGAAAGCAGATCCTTCATTGTCAAACATGCCACTGCCAAGGACACAGTGAGGGGTCCATGGATTGAAGGTGAACGCTGGATGGTTGAGAAACGACGGGAATTCAGGTCGGCTGACGACTTTTTGAGAACGGTCGTCGGCGCTAGAAAGATGAACATCTCACTTCCTAGTCATTTGGAGCCTGGGTTAAGCAACAGAGCTCGTTATCTTCTGAACGAAAAGATCGTTCAGTTGGTGGGAACTGATCGGGGTTTTCGCGAGGCCTTTTGGACCTTTATTGAGGGCAAGCCAAGATGGTTGAAAGCAAGCTAGCCGCAGAGATGGAAGTGTCTCTGGAAGATCTCGCGGTCAAACCGTACAGAGATGTGATCGCTTATCCAGGGCCTGACGACATCAATGTGAGATCTAGGATCGACCAACTAGACAAGCTAGGTGTGGAGAGGATCGTCTTCACGGGATCATCCAGCATCAATGGTCTTTCTGTTCTCGGCAAAGGGTGTGTAGGGATAGTCGTCGAAGGAGAATTGAAAGATGAGACAAGGGTTGCGTTAAAGATTAGGCGAACCGATGCCAATCGACCGAGTATGATCTCGGAGGCTCAATTGCACCGCAAAGCTAACGCGGAGGGTGTTGCTCCGTCACTCTTAGGAGAGTCAACCGACGTATTGTCTATGAGGCTTGTAAGAGGTTCGACGCTACCGGCATGGACCTCGGGTCTTTCAGGCCGGAACGATCGAGTTGTTTCGATCCTCCGACAATTGTTGGAACAGTGCTTCACTCTTGATAGGATATGGCTAGATCACGGGGAGTTGAGCCATGCGCACAAAAACGTCCTCGTGACCTCGGAATATCCGGTCATCATCGATTTCGAGAGCGCGAGCCTGAAAAGGAAACCGAACAACCTAACTTCGATCATTCAATACCTCTTCATCGCCGGAAGAGTTTCACGTATCTTAAGGGAAATCACGAGTTGTGACAATGAGAAGAATCTAATTGAATCGTTAACGCGCTACAAACGAAGCATGACTAGAGATGAGTTCGAGAATGTGTTATCTGTTCTGGGGCTTTAGGATGTGAACAGGCGGCTCAGGCAAATGCCTTCTCGGTCATCATGGTTCCGAGTAACTTTGACCAATCATCGCCGTCTGACACATAACAGAGGGTTCGAGACGGAAATAAGGGTTAGGGGCATTCCGTCGTCGCTCACTTAACGGCGATCAAACTTCTTCGAGGAGCCCCCAGTCGTTCGGAGGCTTTGCTGATCCAAGGAGCAGATATGGCTAGGAGGCCGAAAGATTATTCCCAGCCTTTCCATCCACTCTTGGATTGAATCGGCTCTTGGAACCCGGCAAAGTCGACATGACGGGCAAAGTTTGCCTGATAACCGGGGGCAATTCCGGAATAGGCAAAGCCACTGCCCTGGGTCTCGCCAAGCTGAACGCTTCAATTGTGATAGTTTCCCGGGACAAAGACAAGGGAGAGGCGACGCTGATTGAGATAAGAGGTAAGAGTGATAATCGAAACGTTGACGCGATGACGGCGGACTTGTCGTCCCAAGACTCAGTCCGGGAACTGGCGCACGATTTCAGGGGGAGATACAAGAAGCTCCATGTTCTCATCAACAATGCCGGGATCTTCTTGCCCAGGCGCGTTCCGACTGTCGACGGACTCGAGACAACCTTCGCTACGAACCATTTGGGACACTTCCTTCTTACCAATCTACTCTTGGACGTGTTGAAGGCCAGCGCACCATCCCGAGTCATCAACATAACATCCTCCGCACACCGTGGCACAACGATCGATTTCGATGATCTTCAGGCCGAGAAGAAGTATAGTGGATACCACGCCTACAGCCAATCAAAACTGGCCAATGTTCTCTTTACTTATCAACTGGCGAAACGGCTGGAGGGGACAGGGATCACAGTCAACTGTCTCCACCCTGGCGTTGTTAGAACAGGCTTCGGAAAAGACGTGACCGGCCTTATGTCCATTCTCGTAAGGGTGGGCAGTCCTTTCATGATGAGCCCAGAAAAATCTGCTAGAGCAGCAATCTATCTTGCAACATCACCTGAACTGGAAGGAATTACCGGCAAGCACTTCTCTAGAGGAAAGGAAGAGAGATCGTCAACGGAGTCTTATGACGCCGCGTCGGCAGAGAGACTGTGGAACGTCAGCGCCAAACTAACAAGACTCAACGCCTAGACCAGTTGCGACCGGGAGCCGAAAACCCTTCGGTCAAGAGATAGTCATCCTTGGCTAGATAGAGGGGTTGAGGGATAGGAAGACGTTCCGTTCGAGACAAGTCGCCAGCCAGACTCTTATGAAATTTCATGATGAAAAAGGAACGCGATCCGAAACCACTCACTTTGTGCCCCACTTCCGGCCCACTATCTCTAGCCCCCGATCTCCACTCGCGAGACCTCACCTCCTCTTAGGAGTCGATTCCCGACGCTCAAAACCCAATCCCTAAAATTCGCTCTCCATCCACCCAGTATACCCAGCTTCCCATACCCCCTGAAATCTCCTTAGAAACGCCTTGAAAACCGCTAGCCCCTCACAGAAATGTCAATATTCACGTTATGCTAGACTCGGAATATCGCATCTCGCCTCGTCCAACTCGTCAAAACAAGGCACAGAAAACCGATCCCACTCTAGAAAAAAGGGAGGATTATCAACAACAGTCCCAAGACCCAAAAACAACTGATTCCTCAAGACTTTCCGAGTTCTTTCCGAGTGATCATGCTTCCTTCGGAGGTTCTTGCATCCAGCCGCTGTCAGTCATGTCCCTCTCCGCATACCAAGCCCGCAGGACAGAAACTCCTCTTAGCGTAATAGAATACGTTTCCGGCATCCGACCATCCTTCGACACAATCCTCAGGAATGTCCTTGCCACCAACCGATCAACAACCTCAGCCATCTTCCTGTCACTGGATCTCTTCAATTCGATCTCGTGCTCCTCAGCTTCCCGGAGCACATTCCGTTCCTCATCAGAGAGTTCGGTCATTAATCGTAATCCCCAACACACGCCATCGCCAAAGTGTTAGAACTGGCACTCTAAAATCTAACGTTTAGCTTCGCCTGCTCCGTATTCGTTCATGCATAGAAAGCGCTAAACCCGCATCACGACCGTCCAATACCAGTTGGCGAATAAGAATCCGCTTCCCGAAAATAGCGCCCTTCATGAAATGCAACCTCACTGGCTTGTGGCTAGAGCTCACGATTGTACGCCCGCGTCTTCAGGTACCTTCTCGACATTCTCACGTAGTTTTGCCAAGACGACTTCAACATTCGAAGGTCGCCATCGTTCACTCTCCTAGTCACCTTGGCTGGAACACCCACTGCGACCGACCCAGCGGGAATCTTCTGTCCGCCTGGGACAACACAACCTACTCCAATGATACTATGCTTTCCGATGACCGCTCCATCGAAGATGATCGCCCCAACGCCGATCAAGCATTCGTCTCCGACGCGACAGGCATGCACTACAGCGTTATGCGCTACAGTAACACTGTTACCAATCACGCCGTCGTTCTCGGACGAGCAATGGACCACAACATTATCTTGGATGCTACAATCCGCGCCGACACGTATCCTCCCGTAATCTCCTCTTAGAACCGCTCCCGGCCAGATGCTGGTCCTCGGACCAACAGTTACACCACCGATTATCGTGGCGCTCGGAGCAACTAGCGCTGATGGATCTATTCTAGGCCGCTTCGAGCCTAACGCGTACAATGGCATTGTCGAAATCTCTCAGTACTTTGACGGGATTAGTCTTGGTCCTCGGGCTTCATGAGCATTGGAGGAAGCTGTGGCTTTTCTGCTCCTTCGTAAGTTATGAGCTGCTTGGCTTCAAGTATCTCCTGTAGCTTCCGGACTGCTACGTCAACCTGAATCTCCTTCTTTGCACCTGTACAAACCAGTTTGCCGCTTGCGAATAGTAGTATGACGACTTTGGGTTCGTCCATTCTGTAGATGAGACCAGGGAATTGTTCCGGCTCGTACATTGTCTTCTTCAGTCCATAAGTCGCCTTTTCCAGATCGATATACCCTCCTAGTCCAGCGCTAGCGACAATATTCTGTATCGTGATTTCCGGCTTGCCGAGGATGACAATACCATCGCGTTTCAAGTCGTCAACAACTTTCAAAACCGCCTTTCTCGCCTGGCGTTCAGACTTTGCACCAGTGCACACCATTTTGCCGGAGCTGAAGATTAATGTGGCTGTCTTCGGTTTCTTCAGCCTGTAGACAAGACCGGGGAACTGCTCAGGTCGATACTCGACACCCGGGAACACTCGCACAATCGCGTTAAGATCGATCTGTTGTTTGAGGGTTGCAGAGGCGACGACATTTTCAATATTGATGAAAGCTCTGCCCCGGTCAGACATCGACAATTCTCACATCCACGACCCCGGCTGAGCCATGGCGCCAACCCAACGAATTCAGAGAATGAGATCTTCGAGGCTCCAATTTACTAACTCGCTAATGAGCGACCGCTTATAAAGGCTATTTAAGCTGATGACAACGTGTACTGCAACATTCCCAAACTGAGCGCTAGAACAAAGCTATCGGACGGTCTGAACTTTCCGCACTAAAAGTTCAGGAATGCCCGACGGAATCTCTGCCACTCTAACTCCCGCAGCGACAAGACTCCGAATCTTGTTGTCTGCCGTACCTTCTGATCCAGTAATTATAGCCCCCGCATGCCCCATTCTCTTTCCGGGTGGCGCGGCTTTGCCGGTGACGTAGGCAACTACAGGTTTAGGATACCTCGTATCGGCGATGTACTTTGCCGCATCTTCCTCGGCAGTTCCTCCAATCTCTCCGATCAATACGAGACTCTCCGTCCCGGAATCCTCCCTGAACATTTTCAACACATCGACAAAACTGAGGCCGACGATCGGGTCCCCGCCGATTCCGAGACAAGTAGACTGCCCGATACCTGCGTGTGTGAGGGAAGCAGCTATTTCATAGGTCAAGGTTCCGCTTCGAGACGCAAGGCCGACGCTACCTGGGCGAAAGACGTTACCGGGCATTATTCCAAGTTTCGATTGCCCGGGCGTGATCACGCCTGGAGTATTGGGGCCAACGATGACAGTTGAGTGTTCTCTTGCATATCTCATTATTACCATCTCGTCCCTGGCCGGGATCCCCTCCGTAATGATCACCACAGGATTAAGCGCCGCATCCATCGCTTCCATCGCGGCCTCCTTTGCATAAGGAGCAGGTACAAAGATCACTGAGCTGTCGGCATTGGTTTCATCCTTCGCAGTTGCGACCGTGTCATAAACTGGCACGTCCTGGAGCTTGGTCCCGCCTTTTCCGGGCGTGACACCAGCAACTATCTTTGTGCCATACTCAAGCATGAGACGGGCGTGGAACGAGCCTTGGTTGCCTGTTATTCCTTGGACTATTGCACGTGTTTCCTTTCCTACTAGAATTGGCATCTCTTTCGATTTACGCTCCCTTTGCCGCGAGCCTAGCTGCGTCTTCCATATGGATCAAAGGTATGATGCCAGCGGTCTCGAGTAGTCTCCGTCCCTCTTCCTCATTGGTTCCGACCATTCTTACTATCAATGGTTTCTTCAAGCCGACGACTTTCTCCACGTCCAGTATTCCCTTTGCAACCTCGTCGCATCTGGTTATCCCAGCTAGAATATTCACCAAAACGGTTCGGACCTTGTCTGACGACTGTATAATGCCTAATGCACTTGCGACCCTGTCTGCAGCAGCTCCGCCGCCAACGTCACAAAAGTTTGCGGGCTGCCCGCCATAATATTTCACAAGGTCTATAGTAGCCATTACGAGTCCTGCTCCGTTACCGATTATCCCTATATCCCCGTCGAGTTCGACGAAGGCAAGATTGTTCTCCCGAGCCTTAGCCTCCAAGGGTGTTAGTTCCGCCCCTGGTTCTTTGGACCGTTCCTGGAACTCCGGGTGTCGGAAGAGGCTGTTGTCGTCGATAATCATTCTGAGGTCTGCTGCGAGGAACCGTCCATCTTGTGTCTCCACAAGTGGATTACTCTCAACCAGTTCGCAATCGTAGATGACGCTTAATCTGTACAAGTTGGTAAGGAGATCACATATCATGTTCAGTTGCTGTCCACCGTATCCAAGGTTCAGAGCCAAGTCTCGTGCCTCGTAACCACGTATTCCGTAGACGGGATCCATGTGTCGACGAGCAATCTCTTCGGGATGTGTCCTCGCAAC